>VOFD01001263.1_pt1 | contig 48795 bp, 60 predicted proteins | sample 5384101 | NCBI WGS metagenome assembly VOFD01 (sample SAMN12384723, study PRJNA508395) | human gut metagenome | isolation source: healthy gut C | host: Homo sapiens
CGAAGCGGCTTCTCAATGGTAAAATAACGGGAAAACACCCCTGTGAGCTTTTTTAAACTCACAGGGGTGTTTTTAGGCGTTGGGGTCGGTCAGCACAAAGGTCAGCTCGGCGGTGGCGGCGCACTTGCCGTCCACCCACGCCGAGGCTTTTGCCCACGCCCACCGGGCCGTGCTGCTCTACCAGTTCACAGTGCAGGGTGAGCACATCGCCGGGGGTGACCTGCTTGCGGAAGCGGGCATTCTTGATGCCGCCGAAGAGGGCCAGTTTGCCCTTGTTTTCGGGCAGGCTGAGGGCGGCAACGGCACCGGTCTGGGCCAGCGCTTCCAGAATGAGCACGCCGGGCATTACCGGCTGGCCGGGGAAGTGCCCGCAGAAAAATTCTTCATTGCGGCTCACGCACTTGCGGCCGATGGCCCACTGGCCCGGCTCGTAGTCCAAATGCGGTCCACAAGGGCAAAGGGATAGCGGTGCGGCAGAAGCGCCGCGATCTCCTCACTGTTCAGGGCGTTTGCGTCTGCACGCACGGTGCGGGGTTCTGCCATGGGTCAGCCCTCCCATCTGCGCAGGGCGATGCAGGCGTTGTGCCCGCCAAAGCCCAGACTGTTGCTCAGTGCGTAGGTCATGGCCTGCGCACGGCCAGTGTTCGGCACATAGTCCAGATCACATTCGGGATCGGGCTGCTCATAGTGGATGGTGGGCGGCGCAAACTGGTCATGCAGGGCCAGTGCCGTGAACACGGCTTCCACGCCGCCCGCGCCGCCCAGCAGGTGGCCGGTCATGCTCTTGGTGCTCACGACGGTCAGCTCCTTGGCGTGCTCCCCGAACACGGCGTGGATGGCGGCAGTCTCGCAGGCATCATTCATATGGGTGCCGGTGCCGTGGGCGTTGATGTGATCCACCTGTTCCGGGGCGATGTCGGCGTCGACCAGGGTCTGCTTCATGCAGTCGATGGCACCCGCGCCGCCGGGAGCCGGAGCGGTAAAGTGGTAGGCGTCGCAGTTGGCACCGTAGCCCACCACCTCGGCGTAGATGTGTGCGCCCCGCGCTCTTGCGTGCTCCAGTTCTTCCAGCACCAGCACACCGCTGCCTTCGCCCATCACGAAGCCGCCGCGCCGTGCGTCAAAGGGCAGGCTGGCCGCATCCGGGTCGGTGGCGGTGGAAAGGGCCTTCATGCTGGTAAAGCCGCCGATGCCCAGCGGGCTGATGCAGCTCTCTGCACCGCCGCAGACCATGGCGGTCTCGTACCCGTCCCGGATGCGGTGGAAGGCATCGCCAATGGCGTTGGTGCCGCCGGCGCAGGCTGTAACAGGGCTGGTGCACATGCCCTTCAGGCCAAAGCGGATGGCCACCTGTGCCGCTGCCATGTTGGCAATGGACATGGGCACGAAATAGGGGCTTACCTTTTCCATGCCCTTCTCTTCACCACGGGTGTGCTGCTCCTCAATGGTGGGCAGACCGCCGATGCCGCTGGAAAGGATGACACCGATCTGCTTGGCTTCCGCTTCGGTGTCCAGACCGCTGTCTGCAACTGCTTCAGCGGCGGCAGCAAGGGCCAGAACGGTAAAGCGGGCCATCTTGCGGGCTTCCTTTTTTGTCCACGATGGTTTCCGGGTCAAAGCCCTTCACCTCGCCTGCCAGCTTACATTTAAAATCGGTGGTATCGAACTGGGTAATGGGGCCGATGCCGCATTTGCCCGCTTTGGCAGCGGCCCAGCTGTCGGCGGTGTTGTTGCCCAGCGGGTTCACGGTGCCAAGGCCGGTGATCACGACTCTGCGTTTTTCCATGAGAGTTTTCTCCTTTTTACATTGCCATGCCGCCGTCTGCACAGAGCACCGCCCGGTGAGATAGCTGCTTTGTTCTGCGGCAAAAATGCCACTGCATTTGCCACATCCTCCGGCTTTCCTGCGCGGCCTGCGGGGATGCCCTTTGCCATTTCGGCACGGACGGCTTCCGGCAGGGCGGCGGTCATGTCGGTCTCGATAAAGCCCGGCGCGACCGCATTCACGGTCACATTGCGGCTTGCCAGCTCGCGGGCAAGGCTTTTGGTCAGGCCGATCAGGCCCGCCTTGCTGGCGGCGTAATTGGTCTGGCCGGCGTTGCCCCGCAGGGCCACCACACTGGAAAGGTTCACGATGCGGCCCCAGCGCTGGCGCACCATGCGGCGGGCGGCCTCCTTGCAGCAGAGGAACGCACCCTTGAGGTTTGCGTTCAGCACTGCATCAAAGTCCTCTTCGCTCATGCGCAGGATCAGATTATCGCGGGTAATGCCCGCGTTGTTCACAAGGATATCCACCCGGCCAAAGGCGTTCACCGCCTGTTCAAAGAGCGCTTTGCAGCCCTCGGCAGTGGAAACATCGGCCTGCACAGCCACGGCATTTGCGTTTTCGGCCTTGCACAGAGCCACCGTCTCGGCAGCTGCAGCTTCGCCGTGGCAGTAATTCACCACGACATTGCAGCCCTGCTTTGCCAGCTGGATGCACACAGCCCGGCCAATGCCCCGGCTTCCGCCAGTAACAACGGCGGTGCGGATGATCGTTTCTTCGCTCATAGCTCTTCCTTCCATGCTGTCAGTGCGGCGTTCAGCTGCTCCGGGGTCTCCACCGAAGCGCACGGCACGCCGGGCAGGGTCTTTTTCACAAAGCCAGCCAGAGCACTGCCCGGGCCGACTTCCAGAATATGGTCTACGCCCAGCTCACCGAGGCGGTGGAGCGTATCTTCCATGTAAACGCTGCTCTGCACCTGCTTCACGAGCAGGGCGGGGATGCTGTCCTGCTCAGCTTTTTCACGGCCAAGGCAGTTGAACAGCACCGGCACCTGCATCTCGCCAAAGGGCTCAGACGCAAAACGCTTTGCCAGTGCATCCCCGGCGGGGGCCATGAGGCGGGTGTGGAACGGGCCGCTCACCTTGAGCGGGATGCAGCGGCGGGCACCGGCTTCTTTGGCCAGCGCGGCAGCTTTGTCCACAGCGGCTTTCTCGCCGCCGATGACCAGCTGGCCGGGGCAGTTGTAGTTGCAGATCTGCACACAGCCGAGCTGTGCAGCCTGCTCACAGCAGGCTGCAAGTGCCTGCCGGTCAAGGTTCAGCACGGCGGTCATGCCGCAGTCGATGCCCTTTGCAGCTTCAGCCATGGCTTTGCCGCGGTAAGCGGCCAGCTCGATAGCCTGCTTTGCGGTGAACACCCCGGCAGCTTCCAGCGCGGAGTATTCGCCCAGCGAAAGCCCGGCCACATAAGCGGGTTTCACGCCCTGCTGGGCCAGCACTGCGGTCACGCCGCAGGCAAAGGCCACCATGCAGGGCTGGGTGTATTCGGTCTGATTCAAAAGGCCGTCCGGGTCCTCAAAGCAGACGCGGTGCAGATCGAAGTCCAGCTCTGCACTGTCAAATGCCGCCCGGAACGCGGGAGAGCCTTCGTAAAATTCTTTGCCCATGCCGGGGTGCTGTGCCCCCTGACCGGCATATAAAACGGCAAGCTTCATTGATTTTGCCTCCATTCGGTCACAAGTTCATCCATCAGCTCCTGTACCGTGCGCATCCGGTCCAGCCTGCCCACGTTGGCCCCGCAGAAGAACAGGCCCTCCTCCACATTGCCCTTTACGGCTTCGATGAGCGCGTGGGTGATGCAGTAGGGCACCTTGGCGGGGTCGCAGGTCTTCAGGCAGCGGGCACAGTGCCGGGGAGGGAAGCGGGTCCCCTCTGCCAGCGCCTGCACCAGCGGGGTGTTCAGTGCACGGCCCGGCATTCCCACCGGGCTGTGGATGATCCGTACATCCTCGGGCCGGGCGTTCAGCAGAACGTCCTTGTAGCCCTGGGATGCGTCGCACTCGTAGGTGGTGATAAAGCGGGTGGCAAGCTGTACGCCCGCAGCGCCCATTGCGGTAAAGTGGGCCATATCGGCACCGGTGTACACGCCGCCTGCCACAAACACGGGGATGCTGTGGCCAAACTGTGCTTCAAAGGGCTTTACCTCGGCCAGTACCTCGGGCAGGATGTCATCGAGGGTCTGGCATTTGCCTGCCAGCAGATCATCTTCGGCAAAGCCGAGGTGTCCGCCTGCCTTGCAGCCTTCGATCACCACAAAATCAGCGGTGCGGCCAAACTCTTTGGCCCAGCGGCGCAGGATGAGCTTTGCGGCTCTTCCGCTGGAAACGATGGGCGCGATGGCAACATCCGTTGTGCTTACGATGCCGGGCAGCTCCAACGGCAGGCCCGCGCCGGACACCACCGCGTCTACGCCCGCTTCCACAGCGGTGCGGATCGCGGCCGCATAATCCTGCGTTGCCACCATGGCGTTGATGGCTACCATGCCCGCGCCCTTTGCGATCTGCTTTGCCTTCCGGATCTCGGCGGTCAGTGCACGGTGGTTGGCGCTTGCCGGGTCGCGGGCAAAGTCCGGCTCCCGGTAGCCTGCATCGGCGGTGGAGATGCACCCCATGCCGCCGCAGGCTGCAACGGCACCGGCCAGCCCGCCGAGGGAAACGCCCACACCCATGCCGCCCTGTAGGATGGGCACAGACAGGGTCTTTCTGCCGAGGGTCAGCATTCGGTGCTCAGCGCGGCAATGCGCTGCCTCCCGCCGTTCCACAGGTCTGCAAGAATATCTGCCACCGGGCGCACCTCGTGCAGCATGCCTGCCACCTGACCGGCCATCAGGCTTCCGGTGGTGGTGTCGCCCTCAAACACGGCGCGGCGCAGGCTGCCAAGGGTGTACTTTTCCAGCTCCATCTTGTCGGCACCGGCGTTTTCCTGCCGGACATATTCGCGGCTCATGCGGTTTTTCAGCACTCGCACCGGCGCACCCACGCTTCGGCCGGTCACGATGGTATCGCTGTCCTTGGCCTTGAGCAGGGCGGCTTTGTAGTTTTCATGGATGGGACACTCTTCGCTCACCAGCAGGCAGGTGCCTACCTGCACGCCGCAGGCGCCCAGAGCCAGAGCTGCTGCCAGCTGGCGGCCATCGGCGATGCCGCCAGCTGCAATGACGGGTACATTTACGGCATCCACCACCTGCGGCACCAGCGCCATGGTAGCCATTTCGCCCACATGGCCGCCGCTCTCGGTGCCCTCAGCAATGACAGCATCGATGCCCAGCGGCTCCAGATGCTTTGCCAGCACGGCGGCGGCGACAACCGGGATCACCTTGATGCCTGCTGCTTTCCACGCGGGGATATATTTGCCCGGGTTGCCTGCACCGGTGGTCACAACGGGCACGCCCTCTTCCACCACGATCTTGGCAAACTCATCTGCCTGCGGATGCATGAGCATGATGTTCACGCCAAAAGGCTTGTCGGTCAGCTCTTTGCAGCGGCGGATGTTCTGGCGCAGGGTGTCGGCGTTCATGCCGCCCGCACCAATGATGCCCAGCGCACCCGCGTTGGAGCAGGCGGCGGCAAACTCGCCGGTGGCAATGTTGGCCATGCCGCCCTGAATGATGGGGTATTTTGTGCCTAGAATTTCATTTAAAAGTTTCATTGAAAAACCCTCTCAGTCAATGCCTTCCGGCATTGACAGCTCCCCCGAGTGGGGAGCTTTTTTCTGCTTTTCTGTCAGCTGGACCTTCTCTTGGAAGGCACAGTACGGTAAACTTTTCGGTTTTACCAAAGGCTCCCCCATAAAGCTCCCCCCTTCTAAGAGGGGGAGCTGGCGCATCAGCGCCTGAGAGGGTCGTATTCCACGATCATGCCGCCCCAGGTCAGGCCGCCGCCAAAGCCGATGCAGGCCAGAAGCTGGCCCGGCTGCAGCTGCCCGGTCTCGGCCAGCTCGTTCAGGGCTACCGGGATGCTGGCGGCGCTGGTGTTGCCGTGGCGGTCCATGTTCTTGTAGAATTTGGCCGGGTCGGCGTGCAGAGCCCGCACACAGTGGTCGATGATGCGGCTGTTGGCCTGATGGCAGACCACCCACTCAAGATCATCGAGGGTCAGCTGTGTTTCATCCAGCACAGTGTGCAGGCACTTGGGCAGGGCATCCACTGCAAAGCGGAATACGGCCTTGCCGTCCATGGTGATGGGCGCAGAACCTGTGCGGTTCGGCCCGCCTGCATGGAGAACATCGCTGCCGCGCGCGCCCAGCGTCAGAGCAAAGGGAGTGTCCGACAGCTGAAAAATGGCAGCACCGGCTCCATCCCCAAACAGTACACAGGTGGAGCGGTCGGCGGGGTCCATCAGGCGGGAAAGGGCTTCGCACCCAATGACGAGGGCATACTGTCCACCCAAAGTTGTCAGCAGTCCCCGCGCCACGGCTATGCCGTAGAGGAAGCCGGAACAGGCCGCGTTGACATCCAGCGCAGGCCGGTCCTCGGGAAGGCCCAGCGCCGCCTGCACCTGACAGGCTACACTGGGGGTCGCGTCTGGGGCGGACAGGGTGGCACAGATGCAGCACCCGATCTGCGCAGGGGCAAGGCCGCTGCGGGCCAAAGCCTGCTTTGCGGCGGCAATGGCCAACGTGGCGGCGGATTCGTCCGCGGTGCACCAGTGCCGGGTGCGGATGCCGGTGCGGGAGGTGATCCACGCGTCACTGGTATCCACCATGCGGCTCAGATCTTCGTTGGTGACCGTCCAGCCGGGGATGGCCCCGCCGGTGGCAATCAGCTGTAAACCACTCATGCGTTCCTCGTTTCTCCGATCTGGCGGTATTTTTTATAGCGCTGGTCGGCCAGCTGGCGGCCGCTCATGCGGCACAGCTCTTTCAGGTGCACCCGCAAAGCAACATCCAACTGTTCAAACAAGGCTGCGTGGCTGCGCTGTGCGCCGCCCAACGGTTCCGGGATCACCTGCTCCACGATGCCATCGCTGTACAGATCCTGCGCGGTCAGCTTCATCATCTCGCAGGCTTCGCCGCTGCGGGAAGCATCCTTCCACAGAATGCTGGCAAAGCCCTCGGGGCTGAGCACCGAGTAAACGGCATTTTCCAGCATGAGGATGTGGTTTGCCACACCCAGCGCCAGCGCACCGCCGGAAGAGCCTTCGCCGGTGACAACGGCAATGACCGGCACGGTCAGTCCGCTCATTTCCATCAGGTTGCGTGCAATGGCTTCGCCCTGACCGCGCTCCTCGGCATCCTTGCCGGGGTAAGCGCCCGGCGTGTCAATGAAGGTGATGATGGGCCGGCCAAACTTTTCGGCCTGCTTCATCAGGCGCAGGGCCTTGCGATAGCCCTCCGGCCCCGGCATGCCGAAGTTACAGGCCAGATTTTCTTCCAGTGTGCTGCCCTTGCGGTGGCCGATGACCGTCACCGGCAATCCGTGAAAACGGGCGATGCCGCCCAGAATGGCAGGGTCTTCCTTGCACTGACGGTCGCCGCGCTGCTCAAAGAAGTCGGTGAACAGGGCAGAAACAGTCTCATCAATGTGGGGGCGCTCCGGGTGCCGGGCCAGAAACACCCGATCCTCGGCGGTCAGCGGGCCGCAGGTGCGCAGGATCTCGTCCTCTTCCACGGCCAGCTCTGCTAGCTCGGCGGCGTGGGCCGTGATGGCGTCCATGTCGTCGCCGCTGCCCTTCAGGGCGGTGATCTGCGCATCCAGCGGAGCTAGCTGCTCCAGAATTTCCTTGATCATTCGTGTTTTCCTCCTGCATGGAGCTGCAAGACCTGGATCAGGGTATCCCGCAGCTGGCTGCGGGGCACCACCTGATCCACAAAGCCGTGCTCCATCTGGAACTCGCTGCGCTGGAATCCGGCAGGCAGCTTTTCGCCAATGGTCTGCTCAATGACCCGCGGACCTGCAAAGCCGATCAGCGCGCCAGGCTCTGCCAGCATGATGTCGCCAAGGCTTGCAAAGCTGGCCGTCACACCGCCGGTGGTGGGGTGGGTGAGCACACTGATGTACAACCCGCCCTTTGCCGAAAAGCGCTGGATGGCGGCACTGGTCTTTGCCATCTGCATCAGGCTGAAAATGCCCTCCTGCATCCGCGCGCCGCCGCTGGCCGAAAAAATAACCAGCGGCAGGTGCTTTGCGGCGGCGTACTCGATGGCGCGGGTGATCTTGTCGCCCACGGCAGTGCTCATGCTGCCCATGAAAAAGCGGCTGTCCAGCACGGCAGCCACGCAGGCCACCCCGCCGATGCGGCCGGTGGCCGTTACAGCGGCTTCGCGCAGGCCGGTTTTGTTCTGGGCGGCGGCAAGCTTTTCACGGTAGCCCGGAAAATGCAGCACATCCTGCGGAGCAAGGTCGGCATCCAGTTCCCGGAAGCTGCCGTGGTCCAGCACCAGACTGAGCCGGTAGTACCCGCCAATGGGCATGTGGTAGCCGCAGTTGGGGCAGACGTAAAGGCTTCTTGCCCACAGGGTGCGTGCGGCGCGGCGGCCGCACTGCTTGCACTCCACAAACTGCTGCTCGTGCCAGACGGCACCGGCATCCCGCTTGGCCTTCAGCTGGAAGGTGCGCTCCCGCATTCGGCCGGGGAAAAGATCTCGGATATCGTTCATTGCTTTTTGCCTCAGATATGTGCGGTGATGTAGTTGTAGATATCGCCCACGGTCTTGAGCTTTGCCAGCTCTTCGTCCGGGATGGACACGCCGCAGGCATCTTCCAGGGCCATGTTCAGCTCCACGGCATCCAGGCTGTCGGCCTCCAGATCCTCGGTCAGGCTGGCCTCCATAGTCACCTTGTCCTCGTCGCAGTTCAGGGTATCAACAACGATCTTCTTCATTTCTTCAAACGTCATGGTAGTAGTCTCCTTTGATTTGTTTTGAATATCTAAATTTTTTGAAGTTTCTTGCGAACACGACCATTATAGCCGAATCGTTGGATAAGTCAAGAATAATAGTTAAAATATTTTATCTTTTACAATTCTGACACAGTTTTCTTCCTTTTATATATTGTCCTCTTTTACGCCGGTGTGACCCAGCAGTCTGAGAACAGTGTTTCCCTGTGAGGGAAAGGAGCCTTCCGATGATTACGATTTCAGAGCGCAGAGAGCATGAATCTGCAAAAAGTTTTGTTCTGCGGGTATTGATCGATAATATTATCAATACCCGTCTGGAGCCGGGTGAAAAACTGAACGAGCCGGAATTGTTCGAACAGCTGGGGGTGAGCCGCACCCCCTTCCGGGAAGCAGAGCTGGAGCTGGCGCAGCGGCGGCTCATTGAGATCCGGCACAAGATCGGCACCTATGTTTCTCGCATCGATGCAGAGCTGGTGGAAGAAGTGCGCCATCTGCGCGCTGCATTTTGACCGCACCACCATCCTCAGCTTCCGCTGCAGGCCCGCAAAAACGATCTACGAAGATCACGTCAGCCTGCTGAAAGCCATTGAACAGAAGGATGCGGCGGCAGCACACCGCATTGCCGGGCAGCATATGCAGCGCTACACGGAGAACCTTTCTGCGATCCGGGAAGCATTCCCACACTATTTCAAAGCCTGAAACAACCGTATCACGTTCAGAAATGCCGTATCTATGCCAAAAGATGCGGAATGCAGTTTTTTGCCGGAAACGGCTTGACAGAATTATAAAATGTTATATATTTTAGTCAATGAAATATATAACATAAAAGCCGGATCTCAAATCAGGAAGAAAGGTGGATACCATGAAAAAACAATACGATGTGGTCATCATCGGTGCGGGTGTCGTGGGCAGCGCCATTGCACGCGAACTTTCGCGCTACAAATTGAGCATTGCAGTGCTGGAAAAAAATCTGGATGTCTGCAACGAGACCAGCGGCCGCAACTCTGCGGTGGTGCACGGCGGCTTTGCCAACCCCATTGGCAGCCTGAAAGCAAATGCTGCGTGGAAGGCAACCGCATCATGGGCCAGCTGGCCGAAGAGCTGAACTTCCCGTTCAAGCGTTGCGGCAAAGGTGCTGGTGGGCAACACCCCCCCGAGGACATGGAGCAGCTGGAGCGCACCATGAAGCAGGGCGCTGTCAACGGCTGCACCGACGCGAGATGATCGATGAAGCAAAGCTGCACGAGCTGGTGCCCGCCGTCCGCTGGGTGGTCAACGCCGCTGGTCTGGGCGCAAAGCAGATCTCCGACCTGCTGGGGCCCGTGTCATCGGCTCCCGGCAACTACATCATCCTGCACAAGCGCCGCTGTGCCCATGCCGAAAAATCACCCGGTCCAACACCATATGGGCATCCACATCACCCCACCGTGGACGGCAACGTGACTGTTGGCCCGGACGCGGAGAACACCGATGTGCTGGACGACTACGGTGTGCCGCGAACAACATGGACAGTCTGGCCGTGGAGGGCGCAAAGCTGTGGCCCCATCTTCAAAGGATCAGATCCGCACCTTCGCCGGCATCAGCCCAAGTGGGTGGATGAAAACGGTGCCATTCAGGACTGGAAGGTGGAGATCCGGGACGACGTGGCTTTTAATGCCGTCAACCTCGTGGGCATTGAATCCCCGGGCCTGACCGGCAGCGTTCCGCTGGCCCGCTACGTCATCGGCCTGATGCAGGAGCGCGAAAAGTTTGAGGAAAACCCAGACTTTGACCCGCACCACAAGGGCATCGTCAAGTTTGCCGAGTGCACGCCGGAACAGCAGGCAGAGCTCATCGCGCAGGACCCCGATTACGGCGAGATGATCTGCAGCTGTGAGGAAGTGACCAAGGCCGAGATTCTGCAGGCTATCCATAACCCGCTGGGCGTTTCCACCATGACCGGCATCAAGTACCGCACCCGCGCCATGATGGGCGGCTGTCAGGGCGGCTTCTGCCAGATGAAGATCGAACACTTCATTGAGCAGGAGCTGGGCACCGAGCCGGAGAATGTGCGTTACAGCCGTCAGGGGGTCATGGGTACTCACCGGCAATATGCGGAAGGAGGAGAACTGAGCGATGGAACAGAAAGACGTTGTGATTATCGGCGGCGGCCCGGCGGGGCTGGCCGCGGCGGTGGAGCTGCACAAGCAGGGCATCCGCAACATGATCATTCTGGAGCGCGAGGCGATGCTGGGCGGCATCCTGCGCCAGTGCATCCACGACGGTTTCGGGCTGGAGCGCTTCGGCGAGAGCCTGTCCGGCCCGGAATATGCACAGGCGTTCATTGATGTCGTGCAGTGTCTGGATGACTACAATATCCCGCTCTATCTCAGCCACACCGTCACCGAGATCCATGGCCGTGACCGTCTGACCGGCGTGACCATCTCCGAGGTGGACGCGAACCGTCGGCCCATCCTCGGCACCGAGAAGGAGTACAAGTGTGATACGCTGATCCTGTCCGTGGGCCTGATCCCGGAGAACAAGCTGCTGGAGGATGCTGCTGCATGTGCATGATCTGGTGGACTTTGTTTCCATGGAGTCCGAGGCACTGGCACGCCACGCTGCCGCCTACGTTGAGGGCAAGGGCATCGACCCCTGCACGCTAGACGTGAAGTGCGGCGAGGGCGTGGGCCACACCATTCCGCAGAAGGTCAGGGGCAAGAACGACTTTAGCCTGTCGCTGCGCGTGCGGAACCACTACCGTGACTGCCGCATCGTGGTGCGCCAGAACGGTGTGGAAGTTGCTGCCAAGAAGATGAAGAAAGCCATTCCTGCGGAGATGATCCAGTTCAAGGTCTCTGCTGCCAAGCTGCAGGAAACGGGCGCACTGGAGGTGTCGGTGGAATGAAAAAGCAATTTACCTGTATCGTCTGCCCCAACGGCTGCGAGATCGAAGCCGAAGTTGAAATGGTCAGGTGATCTCGGTCACCGGTCACACCTGCCCCCGCGGCGAACAGTATGTCCGTCAGGAGCTGACTGCGCCCCGTCGCACCATCGCCAGCTCAGTGCTGGTCAAGGGCGGCGAGCTGCCCGTTACCAGCGTCCGCCTGACCAAGGCCATCCCCAAGGATATGATCTTTCCGGTGATGGACGAGATCCGCAAGGTGGTGCTGACCGCCCCCGTCAAGGCGGGCACCATCGTGCTGCACAACGTCTGCGGGCTGGACAGTGACGTGATGGTCACCAAGAATGTGGATGCCTGCTGACCGGCTGAAATAAAGAAATACGGAAAAACAGTCCTGATCGTCTGCCTGCTTTTACAGCGGACACGGTCAGGGCTGTTTTGATGCTATAAACCTGTTGACATGATATGAAAATGGGCTTGTGATGGCCCCGACGTGGGGAAAGGACTGCGGCAAACGCCAAAAGCGGGCAATGCCGCAGCACATGGCTGGTCTGTACAGGCGCGGCCCAAGCACTGGGTGTGGAGCCTGCCAGCATTGCAAAAAATACGGGCACAAAAAAGAACTGTTTGCATTTTGGAAACGAGATGCTATACTATTGATTGTACATACAACGATGTAGATACAACTTCCTGCAATGAAGCCCGGAGGAGCCTATGGATATTACGGAACGAAAAATCACAAAGATCGCACGCGAAGCGGAAAAACTGGTCCTGCTCACGATGCGGGAGGAAGGGGTCGGCACAGCAGAGATCGACCTGATCCATGCAGTGCGGCATCACCCCGGCTGCACGCAGGCGCAGCTGGCGGAACTGCTGCACGCAGATAAGGCTGCCATTGCGCGGCGGACAAAAAATCTGGAAGCAAAGGGTCTTCTGATCCGCAGAGATGCCCCCAGCGACCGGCGCAGCCAGCTGCTGTACCCCACCAAAAAGGCGGAAAGCCTGAGATCCTCCAAGGCAGAGATCGAAGCGGCCTTTTACGAATACCTGACCAATGTGCTCACCGCCGAGGAAGCCGCTGCCTTTGCCGCTGCGCTGAACAAGCTGTACACAGCATCCAAGACCGAGAGCCGCGCGGGCTTCCCGCATTTCCGGAAAGCTGCAGGAAGTGAGGCTGCTCATGAAAAAGGATAAAACGTTCCGCCCGGACAGGGTGCTCTCCTATTTCAAAGCAGAGTGGCTCCCGCTGGCCTTTGTCACGCTGTCGGGCCTTGTGTATAACATCGGCCTGCTGGCAACCCCGTGGTTCGAGGGCCGTCTGGCCCAGTGCCTGGCGGACATCCTGAGCGGCAGCGAGACGGCGGCAAAAATGGCCATGCTGGTTCTGGCCTATATCCTCGTCACCCTGCTGGTGCAGGCGGCGCGCTTTATCAAGCGCTTTTATGTCCGCCGCTTTGCCAACAACATCAACCGCCGGATGAAGGGCATCCTGTATGCCAATCTGGTGCGGCAGAGCCGGGCGGCGCTGGAAAAAGAGGGCGCCGGTGAGCTGATGACCAAGGCCATCTCCGATGTGGACGACTGCGTGGAGGTATGCGCAAGTTCACCACCGAGATCTTTGATACCGGCGTGGCGCTGGTGGGCTATGCTGTGATGCTGCTGGTGTACGACTGGCGGCTGGCGCTGCTCAGCCTGCTGTTCACGCCGTTTTCCTACATGTGCGCGGCATGGATGAAAAAGCCGGTCCAGCGCGCCGGTGCGGCCTACAAAAAGGCGGCGGGCGCACTGAGTGCCGCCACCCTCGACCGCGCCCAGAACGCCGTGACTTACCGCATCTACGGCTGCGAAGATGCCCGCGTAGAAAAGTACGAGGAAGCCCTGAACACCTACGAAAAAACAGCCGTGCGCAACAACGTGTGGCAGTCGGCCCTGCCGCCGCTCTATCTGGCGGCGTCAGAGGCAGGCGTACTGTTCATTTTGTGGTTCGGCGCTAAAAATGTGCTCGGCCTGGCTGGAGCACATGGGACATTGCGGCGTTCACCACCTTCCTTTCCACGAAACTGGTGGTCAAATCCTCCAAGGTGGCAAAGCTGTTCAACTCGGTGCAGAAAGCCGAGGTCTCGTGGAAGCGCATCAAGCCACTGATGAAGCCGCCGGAACAGCTGGAAGCGCTGCATATCCCGGCGGCGCAGGACGTGACGCTGGAAAACCTCTCCTTTGCCTATGGCGAAGGACCCATCTTTTCCGGCCTGAGCCTGACGGCGCACCCCGGCGACATCATCGGAGTCACCGGCCCGGTGGCCTGCGGCAAATCCACCTTCGGCAGGGTGTTCCTGTGCGAAGCACCCTACGGCGGCTCGGCAAAATTTGGCAAAACGGAATTTGCTGCCATGACCCCGCGGCAGATCTCTGCCACCGTTGGTTACTTGGGCCACGACCCGGAGCTGAGCGCCGACACGGTGCAGAACAATGTCCTCTGCGGCAGTGAACAGGATGCCATGCCGTGGCTTGCTGCCGCCGCGTTGGACGGCGAAGTGCTGGCCATGGAAAACGGTGTGGATACCGTCATCGGCAGCAGCGGCACCCGTCTTTCCGGCGGTCAGGCCCAGCGCTTGGCACTGGCAAGAACGCTGGCCCACCCGCGCCCGGTGCTGATCCTGGACGACCCGTTCTCTGCGCTGGACCGCCATACCGAGGATACCGTGTTTGCCGATTTGCAGAGCGATGCAAAGGATAAGGTCGTCTTTCTCATCTCGCACCGCCTGTACCACTTCCCGCAGATGCAGAAGGTGATCTTTATGGACGGCGGTAAAACCACCGTTGGTACCCATGCCCAGCTGATGGAAACGGTTCCGCTGTACCGCCAGCTGTACGACCGGCTCACCGCAGGCATCCCGCTCACCATTGCAGCAGTGTGCTGCAGTCTTACTTTGGCAGTCTTTTGGCCAGAAAATGACCCACGCGCTGCGGTCGGAAATGTCCCGGAAGTTTACCCGGCTGCCCGCAAGCACGCTGGCAGGCCAGAACCCCGGCGAGGTGGCGGCACGCTTTTCCGGCGATGTGGACACGGTGGAAGCGCTGTTCCGCCTTCCGGCGTCATCAGCATGGCGGCAGATGCCTGCCGCATCATTTCCATCATGGCGGTCATCGCGGTAAAAAAATGGCAAAGGAATGCGGCAAAGCTTGCCAGGCATTGACGACCGCCATTCCAGGGCCCTGCCAGGAAGGCTGCGACACCGTTTGCAGCGATGGCATGTTCTCGCAGGGCGAGTGGCAGCTGCTGTCCATTGCCGTGCTGCTGCTGGACGAGACTAACGGCCAACCTCGATGCTGAGACCGAGGCTCGTGTCCTGAAGCGCGCTTCGCCGCGCGTCCGAAGGGCGCACGGTGCTCTCCGTCTCCCACCGCATCTATGAGAACCTCGGCGGCCGGACGGTAGAGGTCAGGACGCAAAACGCATAAGAAAAAGTGAAAAATGAAACAAGAAAAAGCTTACTATCATCTGCCCGGACTGTTCGAGTTCTGAGCTGTACCGGGAGTTCCACACTGCCCTGTTCGGGCTAGAATCACCTATGACTGGTGCAGCATCGGTTCGGTCTACGGCGCACCGGCCGACTGCGTCTGGGGCGGGGGCCGCACTGGCTTTGGCGATGCACAGCCGGTCCTTACAGATTTTCAGCAGCTCCGCAGAGACGGAACGGGAAGAGTTCGCTATGTTTGCCGGATTTCCGCCTGAACAAGTCGTTTGCAGAGCTGGATACCCTGGCCGCAGGATCAGAAGGACAAGGTGGAATTTCAGCAACGAATGCTGCTGGTACGGCTGCCGGGACAGAAAGCACTGCTACGAGAATGTCCGCCGCAAAATCTGGGACCGCTGCAAACGCTGCGGAAAGCTCAGCTCAACCGGGTGGCGGCAGACGACAATCCCATGAAGCTGAGCATTGCCATGAAAGCATTCCGCCGCCATGAAATGACCGCTGGGCGGCGATGGACGGATGCGGTAAGCCGCAGCCGCCGTTCCCGCTGGACTATCTTCATGGAAAATGACCGCCTTGATGGGCGGCGATGGACGGATGCATTGTGCCGGCCGCATCGCCGCCAAACGGCAGACAAAAATGGTCGCTGTGCCGGAAAAGGCATAAGGATATAGGGGGGACGCTTCGATGGGTATATCCGAATCACAAAAAGAAAACATCGACAAGGAACACATCTGTTGTGCCATGTCCGGCAAACAGAGCTTTGCCAGAAGGAATGGCTTAAGCAGCGATTTGAGGAGGGGCTTGTTTTTTTACCGCAGTGCGGAGCGCGGCAAATGCTTTATCGAGTACATCCCGGCAGAAAACGCATGGGTGCCCATTGAAGCGGCAGGCTGGCTTTATATCAACTGTCTGTGGGTCTCCGGCTCCTTGAAAGGGCACGGCTTCCAGCGAGCTGCTGGAAGAATGCCTTCAGGATGCCAAGGCGCAGAGCAAAAACAGCGTTTGTATTCTGTGTGCAGAGGGGGCGCAAACGAGAATTCCTTGCTGACCCAAAGTTTTTGAACCATAAGGGCTTTCGTTTCAGACATCTCCGATTGCGGCATCAACCTCATGTATCTGCTCCCTTGCAGAGAATGCCCAGCCGCCAAATTCAAGGCCTGGTGCCAAGCATCCTGTTGAGTGAAACGCTTTTGTCCTCTACTATACTGACCAGTGTCCCTACACCTATTATTGGGTGCCAAAGGTGCTCAACCATGAGTGTCGGCACTCCTGCCCAGCACAAGGCAACCTCCGCAATGTGTATGGAACCTTTGCCATTGAGGGCATGACCATCAGCAAAAGATACACGAAGCAACCTTGACCGCATTGGCAGTGGTCAGGCCAGCTATCAACAGGTCGTGAATGAACTGCGCGCAAAGTACGCGCGCCTGCGTCAGGCGGGCATAGACATCCAGCTCCGGTGCGGAAAGGTCTGTGATCTCGACAATATTCGGCATAAGGAAGTTCTCCTTTGGAAAAGCTTTTTTCTTATTCTAACACAACCTGTGAGGGAATGCAAAGTGCGGGCCGTATTTTTGGCGCTGGCAGAGCGCAAGGATACACATGCCGGATATGTAAAACTGATATGGACCAAGCTGTAAAAATATATTATAATAGGGTACGAAAAAGGGGGAAAAGGTAATATGAAAACTCGCTTTCGGGCGGGCTGCAGGATGCCTATACGTATCTGTTTCGCGGTAAGGTGTTTGCAAATGCACAGACCGGCAACATCGTGCTGCTGAGTTCCAACATCATGGATGGTCAGTGGGATCGGGTGCTGCACTATCTGGTTCCTCTGTGTGCTTTTGCGCTGGGCGTACTGGTGGCAGAAAAGATGCGGGAGAGCTTTTGCAACATGCAGCGGCTTCACTGGCGGCAGCTGGTGGTGCTGGGCGAAGTGCTTCTGCTGTTCATTGTTGGCTTTCTGCCACAGGAGCAAAACCTGCTGGCAAACGCCATCGTTTCCTTCTCCTGCGCAATGCAGGTGCAGGCGTTCCGCAAGGTGAACGGCTATGCATTTGCCAGCACCATGTGCATTGGTGACCTGCGCAGCGGTGTGGAAGCATTCTGCATCTGGAGCAAGACCCATGAACCGAAAGTTAAGGACCGGATGATGCGTTATTTTGGCATCATTCTGTTGTTCGCGGTGGGTGCCCATGGGCGCAGCGCGGCTGGCAGGAAAGACCATCTGGATCTCCTGCGGGCTGCTGCTGGTAAGCTTTGCGCTCATGTTCATCGGGAAGAAATCGAAGAAAACCCAGATCGAAAAGGATCTGGCTGAGATCCGGCAGGAGACACACGAGAAATTGAGATAAAGCACCGGACATCAAAAAGGAGCCGCTGCGTGATGCAGCGACTCCTTTTGCTTGTCGAGAAAGAAAATTACTCAGAACGCAGGGCGGTGACGGGGTTGCACTTGGCTGCGCTGCGGGCGGGAATCAGACCGCCAAGGATCGTGAGCAGGGTAGCCAGAACGATCAGGACCAGTGCAGCCTTGGGCGGCAGCACAGCGGTGACGCTGGTGGTTCCTGCAATGGAGTGGATGAGCATGTTGCCGGGGATCAGCAGCAGCAGGCACAGGCCCACGCCGATCACGCCGGAGCACATTCCGATCATGAAGGTTTCGGCATTGAACACCTCGGAGACATTGTGCTTGGATGCACTGATGGCACGCAGAATACCGATTTCCTTGCGGCGTTCCAGCACGCTGATATAGGTGATGACACCGATCATGGAAGAAACCGCCAGCGAGATGGCAACAAAGGCCACCAGCACATTGCTGACCATATCCACGATCTTGGTCACGGCGCTCATCAGAGTGCCGACTGTATCCGAGAATACGATCACCTTGTCCTCTTCGCCCTGCGCACGCATGGCGGCGTTGTAGGCGTTCAGGCTGTCCACGATGCGGTTCTTGGCCTCAAAGCTCTTGGGGTAGATCCAGATGCTGCCGGGCTTGGCATAATCCGAATAGCCCAGTGCACCAAGAACACTGCTATAGGAGGTGGTGCTGGACTGCAGGTTCATCTTGACCAGATCCACAAGGTCGTCGGTGCTCATGTTCACCTGCACGGCACTCTGGAACACGGTGGGGTCGATCTTCAGGGCATCTTCCACCTGACTGCTGAGCTGAGCGATGTTGTTCTGGATGGCGGACTGGATCTGCTGGCTGAACTGAGTGGTCAGCTGGGTCATCAGCTGCTGCATCACGGTGCTCATCTGGGTCTGAATGGCAGCGGTGAGTTTGGTCTGCAGAGCTTCGCCCAGCTTCTGGCTCAGCTGTTCCGAGTAGCTTTGCAGATAGCTCGTCATGATGCCCTGCAGGTTCTGCTGCAGCGAAGCGGTGAACTGCTCCTGCAGGCCGGTGGTGTCCAGCAGGTCGCCCATGGATTCGGACAGAAGCTGTTTGAACTGGTCGCTCTCCATATAGGAAGAGAAACCAATCTTATCCAGATTCAAGATGCCGTTGCCGATGATATAGCGCTTATAGCCATTCATGATCTTCTTCATCAGGCTCTGCAGCGCATCCTCCGAGACGGACAGGTCCATATCGGCAAACAACTGGCTCAGATCCAGCGCGTCCATGTCCGGCAGCTCCACATCGCTCATGTCGATGTCGCTCAGGTCCAGATCGCTCAGATCCAGCTGGAATGCGGACGGATCAAGGATGGAGGAAAAGTCAAAGCTGCCATCCTGCAGATCAAATGCACCGCTCAGGTCGAACTGCAGCTTGCTTGCATCGAACTGGAAGGCATCCTTCAGCATATCGGTATCCACCGAGAACAGGGAAGAAATGTCAAGATCGGTTTCGCGCTGGTCGGCATCAAAGCGCTCGCCGGTCAGCACGTTCACTTCCGGGTCGGCAAGCTGCTGCTTTACCACTTCACTTTCGGCTGCATGGTCGATGGCGTAGTAGGTGAGTGCATGGGTATAGGCAACGCCTATGGGCAGAATGGTGGAGCTGGCATCTGCGCGAGGCTGCACCACGCCCACGATGGTCAGATCCGGACTGTTTTCCACAAGCTGCTCCACATACGCTTCATCGTCGGAGCGGTTGCGCCAGATCTGGCGTTCTTCGTCATAAACGTAATAGTCCGAGCTGGTAACGATCTTATATTTCAGGCCCACAAAGGTATCGTAGGGGTAGGTGCCGTAGCCGGTGGGAGCCTGTGTGTTCTTGTTTTTTGCGTACTCCTGCAGAAAACGCATCATCACGCTGTCGTCCTCAATGCCCAGAATATAAAGAGCGTAATCGCTGATGCTGCCATCCGAATTCAGCACAAGAACGGCCTCGTTGTAGCTTTCCGGCCAGCGGCCTGCCTTGACATCGTACTGATCTTCGTACAGCGAAGGCTCTTCGGCCATCTCGGTAAACACGCTCTGATTGGTCATGGAAGAGACGATGCCGGCGGCAGAGGTGGTGTTGTTCAGCGCAGAAAGGCTGCTGTCCGGGAAGATCTGGCGCACGGTGCCGTCCTTGTTCTGGCGGTAGATCAGCGGTGCGATGCCGTAGGAATACTCGATGGAAGCAGCATCCTCCGAGATGGTGCACTCGTCGCTGTCCAGATATTTTTTCAGGGAGGCAAGGTCATTGACGGAGGAATTATCCTCGGTCAGCTGGCTCAGCAGTTCGCGCACTGTGACCATGCCCTCCGGGGTGGAAGAAGCGCTGGTGGCGCCCACATTGGTGTTGTTGGCAACGGCGCTGGTGTAGCTTCCCGGGTCCAGCAGGGCGGCAAGGTCTACGCCGGTGGTCGAGATCTGCAGCGGATATTCCGAAAGGGTGGAGCGTTCCATCTCCTGGATATAATTGCTCACACCGGCCGAGAGCGAAAGGATGAGCGCAATGCCGATGATGCCGATGGAACCCGCAAATGCGGTGAGCAGGGTGCGGGTCTTTTTGGTGAGCAGGTTGTTGAAGCTCAGCGCGAGAGCGGTGAGCGGCGACATGGAAGAACGGCCCAGATTTTTGTGCACCGGCGGCACCTGAGCGGAATCATCCGGCGCAAACGGTGCGGTGTCCGATTGGATCACGCCGTCCCGCAGGCGGACGATGCGGGTAGCATACTGCTCTGCAAGCTCCGGGTTATGAGTGACCATGACCACAAGGCGGTCTTTGGCCACCTCCTTCAGCAGCTCCATGACCTGAATGCTGGTCTCACTGTCCAGTGCGCCGGTCGGCTCGTCGGCCAGCAGGATGTCGGGGTTGTTGACAAGGGCGCGGGCGATGGCCACGCGCTGCATCTGTCCGCCTGACATTTCGCTGGGGTGCTTGTGCAGCTGGTCGCCCAGACCTACCTGCTCCAGCGCCTTGGTGGCCCGGTTGCGGCGCTCGGCACCGGAAATGCCGGAGATGGTCAGCGCCAGCTCCACATTGGAAAGCACTGTCTGGTGCGGGATGAGGTTATAGCTCTGGAACACAAAGCCGATGGTGTGGTTGCGGTAAGAGTCCCAGTCCCGGTCGGTATATTTCTTGGTGGAGATGCCGTTGATGATCAAATCGCCGCTGTCGTAGCGGTCCAGGCCGCCGATGATGTTCAGCAGGGTGGTCTTACCGGAACCGCTGGGGCCGAGAATGGCGACGAATTCGTTGTCCCGCAGGTTCAGGCTGACATCATCCAGTGCTTTCTGCACCAGATCGCCGGTTTTGTATTCTTTCTTGATGTGGTTGAGTTGGAGCATGTGTGAGCCTTTCCGGCGCATCCTCGCAGGAACGCTGCCGCTGTACATTATAATAAACTGCCCGGATACAGGACCCGCAGCAAGGCGTTATACACTTCCATTTTACCGAAACAATATGAAAAAACTGTGTATATTTCAACATAAATTTTGACCGGACCGGTATTTTTGGCTTTTGAGGCAGAAAAACAGGAAAATAAAGGAAAAATTGACGTGGAGGTTGAATTTGCGTCGCCGTCGTGCTATTTTAATAGCGGAAGATCCTGATAAAACAGAAAAGCATCGCGAAAGCAGAATTACACTGCCAATACGACGCAAAAAATCTGCGATGAACCGCAAGCACAAAATAAAATGCGTCGCAGAACAGAAAAACACGACAAAAAAACGCAACGAATGTGATTTTGACATTTTTAGACGCTTTTTCAGGATTGAACCAGCCCTCTCTGCTCTTTAAAATAAGATAAGAAAAACAAGGAATGCCTTGAAAACGTCGCAGGACCTTGTAGCAAGGGAGGAAAAAAATTATGGAACGTACGTTTTCACCCATGGTCCGGCAGTTTTCTGCCATCGCTGGGTTGCAGAAAGCATATACGCTGGTATACTCAATGGATACAGGCAACGAAAACGGCTGCTGCCTGACGCTTTGCCGTACCGGGAACCGGCAGTACATGCAAAGCTGCTACATTGCAGCTGCACCAGAGTTCTGCTACCGGATCCTGCGCTATCTGTGTGAGAATGGCGTTCAGCCGGAGATCTGGCAGGACGTGGTAGAAGGACTGACCGATACAGAACAGCTCAGGCAGAAAGGCGGCGCGTTGCGTGGAGAGTGAGCACACAGCAAAAACGCTGCAGATCGCCCTTGGAAGCTACGACCGCAAGGAGCTGCGGGTGGAAAAGAACTACCTGCAGGAGCAAAGCCCTGCGTTGGAGTGCACTTGCTTCCAGAACGGCGGCCGTCTGCTGGAACAGCTGCGTCAGGGCCGTCAGTTTGATGTTGTGATCCTCTGCAGCCAGCTGGAAGATATGAGCGGGCTGGAGTTTTTAATGAATATCCGCAGCATGGATCCCAAACCGAATGTTGTTCTGTTTGATGAGGGCAGGCGGCAGAATACGAGTGCCATTTGTCTGGAATCGGGCGATGGATTCTGCTATGTGGGCCATGCCGAACTGAAGAACCTGCTGTGGGAGCTGTACCGCCTGCCGGGACGGCAGAGCCAGCGTATGGAACGCAAGTGTCAGGAACTGTATGAGGGCTGGGGCATCCAGCTGCCGGACGTGAACTGCAACTATCTTTCCTGTGCGGTGGGCGTGGTCTACGGCACCTCGCAGAAGCTGGCCATCCGCAAGGAGATCCTGCAGACGGTGAGCGAGCAGTACGATGTGTCGGTCTCTGCTGTGGACAGCGGCATCCGGCGTATGATCGACCAGCGATGCGCTGGTGTATTCGACATACGAGCGACACTATAGTCATATTCTGGAAAAGGCACAGGAACTGCTGCGCCGCATTGATACCGAGCAGCTGCACGGGCAGACCGCCCTGCTCAGCATCTCCGGCTCGGCAGGCATGGGCCTGGCCGACAGCTGCAAGGTGCCCTTTGTGCAGGAGGTCTTCTCCACCCGTGTGGCGGTCAAGCGGTTTGTCCCCCAGACGGACTGCGTGATCGAGCTGGGCGGCGAGGATGCAAAGATCCTGTTCCTGACCAACGGCACCGAGGTGCGGATGAACGGCAGCTGTGCCGGCGGCACGGGTGCGTTCATCGATCAGATGGCAACTTTGCTGAAAATGAGCGCCGATGAGATGAACAAAGCAGCCGAGCAGGCACAGCGTACTTATACCATCGCTTCCCGATGCGGCGTCTTTGCCAAGAGCGATATTCAACCCCTCATCAACCAGGGTGCCCGGACGGAAGATATCGCGGCCAGCATCTATAAGGCAGTGGTCAACCAGACCATTGCCGGCCTGGCACAGGGCCGCCCCATCCAGGGCAACATCCTGTATCTGGGCGGGCCGCTCACCTTCAGCACCGTGCTGCGCAAGAGCTTTGATGAAGCGCTGGGCGTCACCGGCACCTGCCCCGAGAACAGTCTGCTCTATGTCGCGCTGGGCGCTGCCCTCTACGCGGATAAGGCGTTCAATCTCTCGGACGTGGCCGCTGCGCTGGATGAGTACGCCGCCACGGCAACCTATGCCAGCGAGCCGCCGCTGTTTGCCAACAAGCAGGAGTACGAGGAATTCCATGCCCGGCACATGTCCCACAGCGTGCCGCATGTGCCGTTCAGTGCCCACTGCGGCCCGGTGCACATCGGCATCGACTCCGGCTCCACCACCGTCAAGCTGGTGGTCGTGGACGAGAAGAGCCAGATCCTGTACACCAATTACCAGCCCAACCTCGGCAACCCGCTGCCTCTGATCCGGGAGCAGCTGCTCAAAATTTACAAAGGAGCACCCGGGCCTGCAGGTGGCCAGCGTGACCACCACCGGCTACGGCGAGGAGCTGGTGAAAAACGCATTCCGCTGTGATTACGGTCTGGTGGAAACGGTGGCCCACTTTACGGCCGCCAAATACTTTATGCCGGATGTCGATTTTATCATCGACATCGGCGGCCAGGATATGAAGTGCTTCAAAATCGAGGATGGTGCCATCAGCAACATCTTCCTGAACGAAGCCTTCTGGCCGGTCAGGCCACCATCCCCAGCGACACCGCCTGTTTCCCGGCCAAGCTCAGCCACGGCCACATCAAGGCCCTGACCCAGATGCATCTGGATGCCATCTTCTACCCCTGCCTGACCTACAATGTCGATGAGGGGCTGGGGATAACCATTATAACTGCCCCGTGGTGGCTTACTACCCCGAGGTTCTGGCAGGCAACTGCCCGGAGCTGGAGGGCAAGAAGTTCATCTACGACTACGTCGGCATCCACCGTCCGAAGGATTTCGTCCACAAGATGGCGAAGGACGTGCTGCCCAAGTATTTCGGCGGCATCTCCGAGAAGGAGGTGCAGGAGGCTGCCAACGCAGCCTACGCCGAGTACGAGGCTCACATGGCAAAAATTCGGGTCAAGGGCAGCGAGATCATTGACGAAGCCCGTCGTCAGGGCAAACGGATCATCGTGCTGGCGGGCCGTCCGTATCATGTGGACCCGGAGGTCAACCACGGGATCGACCACCTCATTACCCGCCACGGCGCGGCAGTGGTCACCGAGGACAGCATTTCCAACCGCGTGGAGAAATTCCCCACCAGCGTCCTGAACCAGTGGACTTACCACAGCCGCCTCTATGCCGCCGCCAAGTACTGCACCACCCAGAAGGACATGGACCTTGTGCAGCTGGTGTCCTTCGGCTGCGGCGTGGACGCCATCACCACCGACGAGACCCGCGAGATCTTACAGGAGGGCGGCAAGCTCTACACCCAGCTGAAAATTGACGAAATTACAAATCTGGGTGCTGTCAATATCCGCCTGCGCAGCCTGTTTCGCTGCGCTGGATGAGCGAGACGAAGATAAGAAGTAACCTCATAGGAGGAACCTATGGAATACAATTACCCTAAATTCACCCCGGAGATGAAGAAGACCCACACCATCCTCATCCCCAACATGGCCATCACCCAGTTCCGTCTGCTGGGATACGCCCTGCGCTACGACGGCTACAAGTGCGAGATCCTTGGCAACTGCGGCAGCGCTGTGGCGCAGTTGGGCCTGAAATATGTCCACAACGACACCTGCTATCCGGCACTGCTGGTCATTGGCCAGTTCCTCGACGCGCTGAACAGCGGCAAGTATGACCTCGAGCACACGGCCCTGCTCATCACCCAGACGGGCGGCGGCTGCCGTGCCTCCAACTACATCCATCTGCTCCGCAAGGCGCTGGTCAAGGCAGGCTACCCCAATATCCCGGTGGCCAGCCTGAACTTCTCGGGCCTCGAGAAGGACAGCGGCTTCCAGATGACTCTGCCTCTGGCCCGCCGGGCCATCGCCAGCGTGTTCTACGGCGATATGCTCTGCGCCCTGCGCAATCAGGTCGCTCCGTATGAGAACGAGAAGGGCGCTGCCGATAAGATGGTAGACCTCTGGGTCGAGCGTCTGGGCCGTGTGCTGCTGGCGGGCAAGGGCTTCACCTCCCGCGAGATGAAGCACACCTTCCCCCTCATCGCCAAGGACTTCGCCTCCATCCCCGTCACCCGCGTGCCGAAGGTCAAGGTGGGCGTCGTGGGCGAGATCTACGTCAAGTACAGCCCGCTGGGCAACAACGATTTGCAGAAGTTCCTCGAAAGTCAGGACTGTGAGGTCAACTTCCCGGGTCTGATGGGCTTCGTGCAGTACTGCATCTTCAACATGGGCGAGGATCACGTCCTCTACGGCGGCAAGCTGGCCATGAAGATGGGCACCGACCAGCTGCTCAACTGGCTGGACAGCGTGGAGCGCTCCATGCTCAAAGCGGAATCGGAGGCCGGATTCTACGCCCCCGGACCCTTCAAGGAGCTGGTGGAAAAGCCCGAGGGGGTCATCTCTCTGGGCGCGAAGATGGGCGAGGGCTGGCTGCTGACCGCCGAGATGATCGAGCTGGTGCAGGGCGGCTACGGCAATATCGTCTGCGCCCAGCCCTTCGGCTGCCTGCCGAACCACATCGTGGGCAAGGGCATGGTAAACAAGATCCGCGCCCTGTACCCCAGCGCCAACATCACCCCCATCGACTACGACCCCAGCGCCACCAAGGTCAATCAGGAAAACCGTATCAAGCTGATGCTGGCGGTGGCAAAGGAGCATCTGAACGCCCCCGCTGCGCCGAAGCCCCTGACGGCTGAGGAGATCGCGGGCGGTGCGCCCAGCCTCTCCCACGTCTGAAAAGCGTCCCGAGCAAAAAAGAGCCGCTCTGTACTGCGAAAAACGGTACAGAGCGGCTTTTTGTCATGCGCAGAGGCGCTTACAGCTTGTGATACTTGCGGTCTTCCTGCTCATAGGCGGGCTCGCAGGTGAGGTACATCCCCAGACGCTTGAGGGTGTCGGTGTCTACGCTGGAGAGGATGACGGTGGAGTGCATGTCGCAGCCCTTGAGCTTGGAGAGCTGCCGCAGCGCGATGGCGGCAGTCTCATTCTCGGCGGCAGAGCTGGACAGCGCGATCAGGATCTCATCGGTGTGCAGGCGGGGATTCCGGCTGCCGAGGTAGTTGGTCTTGAGGGTCTGGATGGGCTCGATGGCGCGGGCGGAGACCAGGTCGATCTCATGGTCGATGCCGGCCAGCTTCTTGAGGGCATTGAGCAGGGCAGAAGAGGCTGCGCCCAGCAGGGGACCGTTCTTGCCGGTGACGACAGTGCCGTCCGGCAGCTCGATGGCGGCAGCGGGTGCGCCGCCGGTGCGCTCGGCCACGGCGTGAGCCTGCTTTTCCACCGGGCGCTCGCCGACAGCCAGACCGGCCTGATTCAGCAGCAGCTCCAGCTTGAAGATCTCACTGTCCACGTTCTTGCCGGTCTTGTGGTCGCAGAGAGCCTTGAAGTAGCGGCGGATGATCTCGTTGCGGGAGGCCTCGCGGCAGGCTTCGTCGTCCACGATGCAGTTGCCCGCCATGTTGACACCCATGTCGGTGGGGGACTTGTAGGGGCTCTTGCCCGCGATGAGCTCGAACATCGCGTTGACCACCGGGAAGATCTCGACGTCGCGGTTGTAGTTGACGGTGGTCTCGCCGTAGGCCTCGAGGTGGAAGGGGTCGATCATGTTCACGTCGTCCAGGTCGGCGGTGGCCGCCTCGTAGGCCAGGTTCACCGGGTGCTTCAGCGGCAGGTTCCAGATGGGGAAGGTCTCAAACTTGGCGTACCCGCCTTCATCCCGCGCTTGTAGTCGTGGTAGAGCTGGCTGAGGCAGGTGGCCATCTTGCCGCTGCCCGGGCCGGGGGCCGTGACCACGACGAGGGGCGCTGGGTCTCGATGTAGCTTGAGGCGGATGAACTCGGCTCCTGCGGCAAAATGCCCAGACGCAAATCTCGGCAGCACACGCCAGGGGCATCAGATACTCGGCAGGGCCTCGCCCCACTCGCCCGCAAACAGATTGACGGCCATCAGCACGATGTTGCCGGTCTGGGCGTTGGCAAAAAAGACCTTGCCGCGGAAGAGATAAGTATAAACGTCCTGCAGACCGCCCGAGACGGAGAGAAACAGGGCGGTGATAAAAGCTTCGGACATCTGTCCGTGAGGTTTGAGAGATGGCATAAAAGCTTCCTCCTTGTATCCAGAATAACTCCATGCCATACTATAACGCAAAATTGGCGTTTTGTCAAAAACTGTGGGATATTTTTTATCAATAATGACGATTCCGGGCGGGTATCGCAGGATGCACGATGCTTTGCAATGCGGCGCAGATGTGGTATAATATCGCTAACGCGATATTATAGTTTTGCGCATTCCTGCGGAGCTGCGTGGCAACCGGCTTTGGATGGTATACCATTTCACTGCGTTCATGGTATAATACACAGAAAACAGCATTTGCAGGAGAAGGAGGGGCTGTCTGTATGCCCAACATCATTGAGATCACTGATTTCCATGCGCCAGAGCTGGACGTCTACGCCCGGCTGACCCAGAACCAGCTGCGCAATCGCCTCGAGCCGGAGAAAGGCATCTTCATCGCCGAGAGCCCCAAGGTCATCGACCGGGCGCTGGACGCAGGCTACAAGCCCGTGTCTCTGCTGATGGAGCGCAAGCAGATCACCGGCCCGGCAGCGGGCATCCTGAGCCGCTGCGGCGACGCGCCGGTGTACACGGCAGATCGGGAGCTGCTGGCAGAGCTCACCGGCTTTGAGCTGACCCGGGGCGTCCTCTGCGCCTTCCGCCGCCCGGCACCCCGCCCGGTGGAGGAGCTCTGCCGGAACGCCCGCCGGGTGGCCGTGCTGGAGGGCATCGTGGACTCCACCAATGTAGGGGCGATCTTCCGCTCGGCGGCGGCGCTGAACATGGACGCCGTCCTCATCAATCCCTCCTGCTGCGACCCGCTCTGCCGCCGCGCTGTCCGGGTCAGCATGGGGACGGTGTTTCAGGTGCGCAGCTGGGCGACAGCCCGGCAGACTGGCCGGAGAAGGGGATGGACGTCCTCCACGCCCTCGGCTTCAAGACGGCGGCGATGGCCCTCAGCGACCGCTCGGTGAGCATCGACGACGAGCAGCTGGCCAGAGAGCCGAAGCTTGCCATCGTGCTGGGCACTGAGGGCGACGGTCTGGCCGCCAGCACCATCGCGTCCTGCGACTATACCGTGAAGATCCCCATGTCCCACGGCGTCGATTCGCTGAACGTCGCCGCCGCCAGCGCCGTAGCCTTCTGGCAATTAGGCAAGCAGTAAAAAGTTATAAAGAAAAAGGCTGTTGCGGCAAAAGCAACAGCCTTTTTTGCTGGATCAAATCGTAGAAAGAAACCGCTCGAAGCCTGCGCGGCCAGCCTCGTCCATCTTGTAGACGCCGGCGTCCTCGAGCACCTGCTCGAAGACGTGGCCGACCTCGTCCTGTACGATGCTGTGGACGTTCTCGGCGTTCAGCTCCGGGTGACGGGCGAGGATGTCCATCGCCCACTCGGCGTGCTTCTGGATGCTCTCGCCGTACTCGGCGGCGGGAGTGCGGGCCGCGAGAGCGGTCTCCACATCAGCCATCTCTGCCTTCAGGCGGCTGGGCAGGACGGCGAGACCCATGACCTCGATGAGGCCGATGTTTTCCTTTTTGATATGGTGGAGCTTTGCGTGGGGGTGGTAGACGCCCAGCGGATGCTCCGGCGTGGTGATGTTGTTGCGCAGCACCAGATCGAGCTGGAACCTGCCATCCCGCATCCGGGCGATGGGGGTGATGGTGTTGTGGGGCTCGCCGTCGGTCTCGGCGTAGACAAAGCAGCTCTCGTCGGTGTAGCCCCGCCATGCGGTCAAAATCTGATCGGCCAGCTCCACGAGGCGCTCGTCATCGGCGCAGGTCAGCCGGATGCAGCTCATGGGCCAGTGGACGATGCCGGCGTCCACGTCCTCAAAGCCGGGGAAGACCCACTTCTTCTCGATGGGCGCTTTGGCCATGGCGAACTCGTAATGGCCGCCCTGGAAGTGGTCGTGGCTCAGGATGCTGCCGCCCACGATGGGCAGGTCGGCGTTGGAGCCCACGAAGTAGTGGGGGAACTGGCCTACGAAGTCCAGCAGCTTGCGGAAGGCGGAGCGGTCGATCTTCATGGGGGTGTGCTGGCTGTTAAAGACGATGCAGTGCTCATTGTAGTAGACATAGGGGCTGTACTGGAAATTCCACGCGCTGTCGTTGATGGTCAGCGGGATGATGCGGTGGTTCTCCCGGGCGGGATGGTTCATCCGGCCCGCGTAGCCCTCGTTCTCCACGCAGAGCTGGCACTTGGGGTAGGCGCTCTGAGGAGCCAGCTTTGCGGCTGCGATGGCTTTGGGGTCTTTTTCGGGCTTCGACAGGTTGATGGTGATGTCGAGGTCGCCGTAGGGGGTCTTGGTGACCCACTTGACGTCCCGCTTGATGCGGTAGCGGCGGATGTAATCGGTGTCCTGGCTGAACTTGTAGAACCAATCGGTGGCGGCCTGGGGGCCGTCCGTCTCATACCGCTCTTCGAAGTTGGCGCGGACGATGCTGGGGCGGGGCGTCAGCACACCCATGAGCCGGGTGTCGAAGAGGTCGCGGGCCGTGGGGCTGTCGTCGCAGACGCCCCGGGCTGCGGCATCATCCACCAGCGTTTTCAGGATGCTTTCGAGGTCGGCGTAGCAGACGTCGCCCTCCGGCTCCGTGAAGCTGTCGAGCTGCATGGTCATGAGCAGCTGGTTGCGGATGTAGATCTCGTCGTCGGGCAGGATAAGCCCGGTGTCCAGACCATAGTTGACGAGCTGCTGGATGGCAGTGGAGATCACAGGACAGCGCCTCCTTCCGGACGGATGGACAGGACGTGGCAGCGGCCCTCGCCGAGGATGGCTTCCATACCGGCCTTGAACTCATCCAGCATCTCCACAGGCACGAAAGCCTGCACCGTGCCGGCGAAGCCGCCGCCGTGGACGCGGACAGCGCCCTTATCGCCCAGCAGATGCTTGGCGGCTGCGATGGTCACGCCCACTTCCTGATGCTCCTTGTAGCCTGCGGGGATGACGTTCTGCAGATACTCCCAGCTGCTGCGGCCGGACTCGTTCACGAGGCAGAGGAAGGTGTCGAAGTCGCCATCGTGGAGTGCGGCCACCTGCTTTGCCACACGGTCGTTGTCGGCGTAGACGTGGAAGGCACGGAGGACGGCGCGGTCGCCGCACTGCCTGCGGCACTCGGGCAGCTTTGCAAGGAAGGTCTCGAACGGCACATCCCGCAGCACCTCGCCGCCGCAGACAGCGGCCACGGCGCGGCACTCAGCCGGGATGGCGGCGTACTCGTCGGTCAGATCGGCGTGGTCTGCGCCGGAGTCGAGGATGCAAAGGGCAAGGCCCGCCTTAGAGAAGTCTACAGCCACCGGCTCGACGACCGGCTTGGCGGGGCTGGCGAAGTCGATGGTGATGATGTTGCCCACGCTGGAAGCCATCTGGTCCATCAGGCCGCAGGGCTTGCCGAAGTAGACGTTCTCGGCCCACTGGCCGATCTGGGCGATGACGATGGGGGAGACCTTCTCGGTCATGAAGCAGTCGTTCAGGATGACGCCGATGAGCACCTCAAAGGCGGCAGAAGAGGAGACGCCGCTGCCCTTCGGCACGTTGGAAGAGATGTAAACGTCCAGACCGGCCAGCTTTGCGCCCCGCTGGGTGAAGGCGGCGCACTCGCCGCGCAGCAGGGCGGCGGTGGTGTTCTCCTCTTCCTTGCGGGGCCTCGAGGTCATCGAGGTCGATGACGCACAGGTCGTAGCCCTCGCTCTGGACCCGGAGCTGGCCCTTGTCGTTGGGGGCGGCGGCAGCGATCATGTCGATGTTCACGCTGCCGGCCAGCACCCGGCCATGCTGATGGTCGGTGTGGTTGCCGCCGATCTCGGTGCGGCCGGGGGCGCTGTAAAGACCGGCCTCGGCGTGGGGGCCGAAGGTCTTTTCCAGACCGTCCAGCACGGCGGCGTAGCGGGCGGCCTCGGAGGCCGTCTCGGCGGGTGCACAGCAATACAGGGAGGCGAGGCGTGCGGCGTGGACGCCGTCGGACAGCTCCTGCTTCCATACGGGAATGGACTTCATCATGGAATCTTCCTCCTGACAGATACGTTTTACTTTCTGGGTAGTGCGGGAACCACCCGCTTCTATCCCTATAGTAAAGGATTTGCCCCCAAAAAACCATGTCTTATTGTTGCATCTGAATGAAAAGTTGCAAAAAAGCCCCTCCGGGGCTGTCCGGCGGGGGAGCAGAATAAAAATCTCGGATAAATTACAACTGAGACAAAAGTTTTTTCGAAACCGGGAAAGCATTGTGTAACTGCACAAAAAACCTCTGCCCGCTCCGCCCCGACGGAGGCGGAGGGATGATATGGAGAAAAAATAAAGGCCGCGTTCCGTCGGCAGGACGGAACGCGGCACTTTTCGGTGAAAGGATAGTAAGGGAAGAGAGTATGATGTCGGGCGGAGAGCAAGGGAGCAAAGCCCTCCGGCCGGAAACAGGGGCATTACTGCATCAGGCTGCACACAGCCTCGGCATAGGCGGCGGGATCATCCCGGCAGGCCTTCGATCAGCTGAGCCTGTGCGTACAGCAGAGCACTATACTTCTTGAGCTTGTCGGTGTCACCGGCTTCCTGTGCGGCCTTCAGCACGGCAAACACGGGGTGGTTGACATTCAGTTCCAGAACCTTATCGCTCTTTACGCCTTCGCTGCCGGGCTGCTTGGACAGCACTTTTTCCATCTCAATGGACAGCGGGCCGTCAGCACTCAGGCACACAGGGTGATCCTTCAGGCGGGTGGAGACCTTGACCTCCTTGACCTTGCCGTCCAGAGCGTCCTTCATGGCGTCGAACAGGGCCTTGTTGGCGGTGTTAGCCTCCTCGGCGGCCTTCTTCTCGTCCTCGGTCTCGAGGCCGAGATCGCCGCTGTTGACATTCTTGAACTCCACGGTGCCGTCCTTGCCCTCGGCATCCTTGCGGGGATAGGTGCGCATGATCTGCAGGCAGAACTCGTCCACATCCTCGGTCAGGAGCAGGACGTCATAGCCCTTGTCCAGTACCAGCTCAGCGGCGGGCAGCTTTGCCAGACGGTCGGTGGAGTCACCGGCGGCAAAGTAGATGTACTTCTGCTCGGCGGGCATCTTGTCGATGTACTCCTGGATGGTGACCATCTTCTGCTCTTTTGCAGACCAGAACAGCAGCAGGTCGCGCAGGAGCTCGGCGTGCATCCCGTAATCCGAGTAAGCGCCAAACTTGATCTGGCGGCCAAACTCTTTCCAGAATGCCTCGTACTTCTCACGGTCGTTGGCCAGCATGGCGTGCAGCTCGTTCTTGATCTTCTTCTCCAGAGCGTTGTGGATGAGCTTGAGCTGGTTGTCCTTCTGCAGCATCTCACGGCTGATGTTCAGGCTCAGGTCCTGGCTGTCCACGATGCCCTTGACGAAGCTGAAGTAATCGGGCAGCAGGTCTGCGCACTTCTCCATGATAAGCACGCCGGAAGCATACAGAGCCAGGCCCTTTTCGTAGTCCTTGGTGTAGAAATCGTAGGGGCGGTGGCTGGGCACGAAGAGCAGGGCGTTGTAGTTCGCGGTGCCCTCGGTGCGGCTGACGATGACCCGGGCGGGGTCGGCGTAGTCGCTGAACTTATCCTTGTAGAAGTTGGCATACTCCTCGTCGGTGACTTCGCTCTTCTGCTTCTTCCAGATAGGCACCATGCTGTTCAGCGTTTCCAGTTCGGTGTAAGTTTCCCACTCGGGTTTGTAGTCGTCCGGCTTGGGATCGGGTTCGGGCTTCTGGCGGCTCTTCTCCCGCTCCATCTGGATGGGATAGCGGACGTAATCGCTGTACTTCTTCACGATGGCCACGATGCCGTACTCATCGAGGTAGTTCTCGTAGTTGTCGGTATCGGTGCTGTCCTTGATGTGCAGGATGATGTCGGTGCCCACAGTGTCTTTCTCGGTGGGCTCCAGCTCATAGCCGTCCGCGCCAGAGGAAGTCCACTGCCAGGCCTCATCGGAGCCGTAGGCCCTGGAGATGACCGTGACCTTATCGGCTACCATGAACGCGGAGTAGAAACCCACGCCGAACTGGCCGATGATATCGATGCTCTCGTCCTGATTGTCTTTCTTGAAATCAAGAGAACCGGAGTGGGCGATGGTGCCCAGGTTCTTTTCCAGCTCGTCTTTCGTCATGCCAATGCCGTTATCGGAGATGGTCAGCAGACGGTTCTCCTTATCACGGGTGATCAGAATGCGGAAATCGCCCTTGTTCATCCCGACAGAAGTGTCGGTCAGGCTCTTATAGTAAAGCTTGTCGATGGCGTCCGAGGCATTGGAGATGAGCTCCCGCAGGAAGATCTCCTTGTTGGTGTAGATGGAGTTGATCATCATGTCCATCAGCTTTTTGCTTTCGGCCTGAAATTCTTTTTTCGCCATAATCCAAAACCTCTTTTATATCAGATTAAGCACTGCGGGCAACAAATTGCTTTTGAAACCTTAGCACTCATAACTTTCGAGTGCTAATATACACCGCGGCGGCCCAAAAATCAAGGGGTTTCATAAAATGTTCAGAATTATTTGAGGCTGGCTTTACTTCTCTTTGTTAAAGCGCTATAATGAGCAGGTGCAAACCACACCCGCTCTGCAAGGAGCAGAGGAAAGACAAGGAGGAACCGCCATGCGTCTGGAACAATGCCCGCTCCCCGGCGGCGGGAGTCTGACCGTCTATCTGCGGGACGCTGCCCAGGCCATGCCCAATGCGCTGCGCCGCCCGGTGGTGGTCGTGGTGCCCGGCGGGGGCTATAACCATGTCAGCGCCCGGGAGGCGGACCCGGTGGCCCTGCAGTTCGCTGCGGCGGGATACCACACGGCCATCCTTACTTATAGTGTAGGGGAGGGCGCGCGGCATTACCAGCCCCTGCGCCAGCTCAACGCGGCCATCGGCCTGCTCCGCTCCCGTGCGGAAGCGTGGAACCTGCTGCCGGAGAAAATTGCGGTCTGCGGCTTTTCCGCGGGCGGACACCTGGCTCTTTCCGGCGCGGTGCTCGATTTGCCAGATGGTACCCCGATGCACCGCCCCAATGCGGTGCTGCTGGCCTACCCGGTCATCACGGCAGGGGAGTATGCCCACCGGGGCAGCTTCGTCCAGCTGGCGGGCAGCGAAGACCCTGCCGCCCAACAGCCGTTCACACTGGAGGACAAGATCACACCGGCCACACCGCCGGTCTTCGTCTGGCATACCATGGAGGACCAGACGGTGCCCGTGGAAAACACCCTCCTGCTGCTGACCGCTCTGCGCCGGGCAGGCGTGCCCTGTGAGGCCCATCTGTTTGAGAAAGGGCGGCACGGCACCAGCATCAGCACGGCTGAGGTGGATGCTGCCAGCGCGCACCGGCATCACTGGGTGGAGCTGGCGCTGGAATGGCTGGGAGAAACCTTTGATTTCGATTTGAAGTAAAACCTCTCACCGTTCCATCCCGCGGATGCGGGCGTGTCGCGGAGCTCCCCTCAGCAGGGGGCGAAAGATTGGTTCTGATAAAAATTCACAAAGAAACTGTTGATTTGTCACGGCGGCTGCCGTATACTGGTCAGCGGAGACAAACAGGAATGAGGGAATGAATATGGAAACCAAGATCTCGGTCAAAGATTTGATGATGCAGGCGTTTCTCACCGGCTGGGAGCTCTCGGATAAGAGCATCTCCCAGGACGAGTATCTGCAGAGCTCCATTGATGTGATCGAAGTGCTGCAGGTGGAGCCGGAAAATATCTACGCCGAAGAGGGCCTCGGCCTGACCGACGGCGACGAGGTGGACCATCTGGACGACCTGCTCCGCGCCGACGGCCAGTGGCTGTATTACGGCGTGGAGGAAGAAAACTTCTTCCTGATCCAGTGGTACCCGGATGAGGTGTCTGCCAACGCAAAGCTGGCAGAGCTGGAAGCCATGGGCGACGGCAGCAAGCAGTATCTGGTGGATTTCAGCCTCAAGCGGGAGAACCCCACGCGGGCCGAGAACTTTGGAAATTCCAACCCTGGGCAGCTCCGCTCCTGATTTTTCTGGCTTTACAGCGAAAGGGAATTTGCCACATGCAGCTTTCTGAATTGGAACGGGAACGGCTTGCCGCCATCCTGGAAAAATATGACCGGCACCCCGAAGTGCAGCGCATGCGGGAGTTTATCCAGCACGGCGATGTGACCACCTACCAGCACTGCAAGAACGTGGTGCTGGTGAGCTTCTGGCTCAACCGCCGCTTCCATCTGGGGGCCGATGAGACCTCTCTGGCGGTGGGAGCTTTCCTGCACGATTTTTATTTGTACGATTGGCACAAGCGCAAAAGTTTCCAGGGGCTGCGCCGTCTGTTTGAGATGCACGGCTTCTCCCACCCGGGCTCTGCCTGCGTGAATGCCCGTAATTATTTCCAGATCACCCAAAAGGAGCAGAACATCATCTCGAGCCATATGTGGCCCCTGACCTTCCGCCATGTGCCCACCTGCCGGGAGGCCATCATCGTCTGTCTGGCCGACAAATACTGTGCCGTGCTGGAGAGCATGTTCCAGCGCGCCCAGGTGGCCGACGCGAATGCTCCGGACAATGAGTGGTAAGAAAGGACGTAAAACCAATGTCTCAGGAAATTACAAAAGAACAGATCGCAGCTTTTGACGCCGATTTCGGCGCCCAGCGCGCCAACCGCGTGGCCATGAACGCCGTGACGAACAACGGCCTGCTGGCTTCCGCCATCCGCCGCGAGGCTGTGGAGCAGGATGTCCATGAATACTCCATCAGCCTGGAGCAGGGCGATATCTGCAACCAGAAGCAGAGCGGCCGCTGCTGGATGTTCGCTGCCCTCAACACCCTGCGCTATCAGGTGATGCGGAAATGCAGCCTCAAGACCTTTGAGCTCTCGCAGGCATACCTCTTCTTCTGGGATAAGCTGGAAAAATCCAACTACTTCCTCGAAAGCATTCTCGAAACGCTGGAGGAGCCCACCGGCGGCCGTCTGGTGTCCTACCTGCTGACGGCCCCTGTGAACGATGGCGGCCAGTGGGATATGCTCTGCAATCTGATCGAGAAGTACGGCGTGGTGCCCAAGACCGCTTACCCCGAGTCCAAGGCTTCTTCCGGCAGCCGCGAGATGGATATGACGCTGACCGAGAAGCTGCGGGAGGATGCCTGCATCCTGCGCAAACTGCACAAGGAGGGCAAGGGCCTGGACGAGCTGCGCGCCCACAAGACCCGGATGCTGGGCGAGATCTACCGCCTGCTCTGCATCTGCCTGGGCGAGCCTCCCAAGACCTTTACCTTTGAGTACCGCGATAAGAACAACAACTTCCACCGGGAAGAGGGCCTGACCCCCAAGAGCTTCTTTGAAAAGTATGTGGGCGTTGACCTGAGCGACTATGTCAGCCTCATCAATGCTCCCACCGAGGATAAGCCCTACGGACGCAGCTACACCGTGCAGTACCTGGGCAACGTGAAAGAGGGCAGCGCCGTGCGCTACCTCAACCTGCCCATCGAAGAGCTGAAGAAGGCTGCCATCGCCCAGATGAAGACGGCCAGCCCGTCTGGTTCGGCTGCGACGTGGGCAAGCACTCCGAGCGGGATTCCGGCATCATGGACCTCGACATCCGTGGTCTGGAAGATCTGTTGGATACCCGGTTCACCATGACCAAGGCCGAGCGTCTGGATTACGGCCAGAGCCTGATGACCCACGCCATGGTCTTTCAGGGCGTCAATCTGGACGAGAACGGCAAGCCCAACCGCTGGCGTGTGGAGAATAGCTGGGGCAAGGAGCCGGGCAAGGACGGCTACTACCTGATGACCGACCGCTGGTTCGATGAATATATGTATCAGGTGGTCGTCAACAAAAAGTACCTCACCCCGGAGCAGCTGGCCGCCTACAACGCTGAGCCCATCGCGCTGGAGCCCTGGGACCCCATGGGCTCTCTGGCTGTGGTGCGATAAATGCGGGGAATGACCTGTAAAGTAAAAATACAGTACAGATAAAAAATACCACTGTGCGTCAAAACGTGCACAGTGGTGGTATTTTTTTGTGTGGCTTATAATTTTTTGTATCCCGTCGGCTCGTCCTCTTTGCAGCGGTGCTCCATCAAAAATGTATCCAGCCAGCGGCCATGACAGTCCCGGGCGATCCGCTCCCGCCGCCCCACCAGACGGAAGCCACACTTGGCGTGCAGGCGGCGGCTGGCCTCGTTGTCCTGCAACACGGTGGACTGCAGGGTCCAGTAGCCAGACGCATCGGCAGCGTTGCACAGAGCCGTGAGCAGGTGGAAGCCGACGCCCCGGCCCCGGAACTTCTCGCCGACGTAGATGCTCACCTCGGCCACGCCCCGGTAGCACCAGCGGGGGTCTACCCGCCGCAGTGCGGCCCAACCGGCCAGCACGCCGTCGTCCAGCACCACCAGACGGCAGTCCTTGGTGTGGGAGGCGTCCCATGCGGTATAAGGCGGGCAGGTGGTCTGGAACGTGGCGTGTTCCGTGGCGATCCCCTCTAAATAGATTTTGGATACATACGGCCAGTCTTCCGCAGTCATGGGCCGTGTCGTGATCTCACTCATACTTCTTTCCCTGATTTCTCACGCAATTCCAAAAGAGCTCTCCTGCCATGGAGAGATGCTTTTTCAATATGGCAAGTATAGCAAATTTCGCCTCAAAGCACAACACCACAACACTCAGACAAGGCCGGGGCGTGGGCATCGCAGCTTAGGATGCAGATTTGTTTTGACAATACAGGCGGTTGTGATACAATAGAAGAAATCAACCGCTGTCGGACAGGCTCCTATTATAGACCTCTTTGGCAAAAAACGCAATCACTGTGGGGCTTGTCGGCTCCGGTATCATACCGGAAAGGAGAACACACGGGAATGAAACTGAAACGGGTCCTTGCGAGCGCACTGTTACTGGCCACCCTGCTCACCCTGCCGGCATGGGCAGCCCAGGCATCTGGAGCAAAAGGGGAGGCCAACATCACACCGGACACTCCCATGGCCAAGATCCGGTCGAACCCCAGCGTCATGGGAGCGGGACTGTATACCTACAATCAGGAGCAGGACACCCCCGGGATATCCGCAAGTGGAAAGATACCACCCTGCGGGAGTATGTCAACGATTGCACCGCTGAGGACTGCGCCAAGGGCCTGAACCGGATGATCGAAAACTACAACTCCGGCATCCAGATCACCTATAAGCTCTACACGGACGAGGAGATCGCCGCCGTGCCTACCCGCCAGAAAGCAGAGATCTATTATTTCCCGGGCAGTGATCCCGGCGGCAAGTTCGTGCTGGTCATCGGCGGCAACGCCATCCACACCAGCGCCGAGATGCGTGAGGGGTTTCCACGGCGGAGTGGCTCAACGAGCTGGGCTATACCTGCTTTGTGCTGCGGTACCGCATTGGCGACCAGGCGGCAGACAACGCCCCGCTGGAAGATGTGAGCCGGGCCGTGCGGTACATCACCGAGCACGCGGAACAGTTCCATGTTCAGCCCGAGGACTACGCGGTGCTGGCCTATTCCTCCGGCGGGCAGATCGCCGGCCTGTTTGCTTCCGATTCCGACACGCTGGGCTACAAGGCCTATGGCGTGAGCAAGCCGGGCGCTCTGCTGCTGGGCTACCCCGTTAACAACTTCTTTGAGTTGAAACCCGTCTGGGGCCTCCTCATTGACCCTTACGCCGACGGCCCCCGCTACTTCGACTACAATGTTTCCGATTACATCACACCGGATTACCCGCCCGTCTACCATTGGTATGGCAAAAACGATGTGACCCTGGCTAAGATGTACACCCCGGCGCAGGGCCGTGTCATTGAGAAAGCACTGGTAAAAAACGGCGTGCCCCACATCTTCCATCACTATCATAATGCACCTCACAAGATCGGCCCGAGCCGCGGCACCGACGCGGAGGGCTGGATCACCGAGGCGGTCGCGTTCTGGGAGAGCCAGACCGCTGCCAAAGCGGCGGACACAGCCGCGTAACTCCCGGCAAATTTTTGAAAAAGGGCGTGAACTCTGTGAAACCAAGCGCATGTCTTGCCAGCCTGGCGCTGGCCGCAATGCTGGCGCTCCCGGCTATGGCGCAGGAGCCCATCACCCCACAGACCACCATGCGGGAGATCCGCCAGAACCCCGCCGTTCAGGCGTCCGGCCTCTATACCGACATCCACACCTGGGAGCGGGACCTGGCCTGGTTCAAGAATACCCACAACAATGAGACGCTGGAAGAGGTGGTGGGCAGCGGCTCTGCCGCCAGCTGCGCGGCGGGGCTGAACCTGCTGATCCAGAACTACGAGTCTGGCACCCAGATCACCTATAAGCTCTACTCGCCGGAGGAAATCGCCGCCCAGTCCAGCCGGGACCACGCCGAGCTGTATTATTTCCCGGCGGATCCCCCCAACGCCCGGTATGCCGTGGTGCTGTCGGGCAACGCGCTCTACTACAGCGGCGAGCTGCGGGGCGGCGTGTCCACGGCGTGGGAGCTGCACGAGCAGGGGTACGCGGTGTTTGTTCTGCGGTATCGCATTGGCAGGGAGGCGGGCAACAACGCTCCCATGGACGACCTGGGCCGGGCCATCCAGTTCATCACGGCCAACGCCGAGACGTTCGGCGTCCAGCCGGAGGGCTACGCACTGCTGGGGTATTCCTCCGGCGGGCAGATCGCCGGGGTGTTTGGCGATGCGGAAAAGGGCTGGCAGAAGTACAACGTGCCCAAACCCGGGGCGCTGCTGCTGGCGTACCCCATCAACAACTTCTGGCTGGCAAAGCCCGCCTACACGGCCCTGCTGGACGTGGACGACTGGATGCAGAAACACTATTATGATTACACGCTCTCCAAGCTCATTGCACCGGATTACCCGCCGGTGTTCCTGTGGTACGGCAAGGGCGACCACATTTTGAAGCTGTTCGGGTTCGATCAGCAGGGGCCTGCCCTCCAGAGTGCTCTGGAGATCGACGGTGTGCCCCACGAGGAAAAGGTATATGAAGACGCAGGCCATGGCATTGGCATTGGACTTGGCACCGACGCAGAGGGCTGGCTGAACGCTGCCGTGGCATTCTGGAAGAAAGTAACCTGAGATTTTTAGGAGAGGGGAAAGAAAATATGAACACAAGAGATTGGAACGAAACGCTCCGCAGCCTGAACGTGGGCCTACCCGACGATGTGGAGCGGCTGAAAGCGGCCGGGTACTACGAGGAGGCCATTGCCCGCATCGACGCCTACCTGGCTGAGGACTGGACCATGACCCAGAACAGCCCCTACAGCCAGGGCCTGTGCCCCCACATGGATGTCCAGCCCGAGAACCCCACCCCCACGGGGTGGACGTTCTGCGGGACGCTATGATCGCCCAGCGGGAGATCATGCGGCGGATCCCGGCGGAGTACACCTGGAGCAAGGCGGACGCCATTGCCGAGATGCAGCGCCGGGTGAAAGACTTTACGCCGGAAGAGTTTGAGATGCTGGACCGGGAAAACCGGATGGACTGGCGCTTTGTGGAGGGGGAGAAGCGGTATCAGAACCGTTTTGCCTCCACGCTGATCGCCACCCATGCGGACCTTGCCCGGCGGCAGATCGACCCGCCCGCCCAGCCGGACAGCGAGAAAGAGCGCTGCCGCCGTCTGCATGAGAAGATGGCGGAGCAGGGCAGCGCCAGCGCCCGCATCACCCTGAAAGCCAGTGTTGGCATGTCGGACGAGGCCTTTGCCGCCGCCCTTGCCAAGGCTAAGGCTGAGGGCCGGGACGCGGTGCATGTCCGCGCCTGGCTGCCGCTGCCCGCTGCCTGCCTCTCCCAGAGTGACATCGAGCTGGAGGAGTTCACCGAGGAACCGACGGTCATTGCCCCGGAAAACGCTCCTCAGCGCACCGTCTGCTGGGAGGCCGACTTGACCGAGAACCGCAGTGTCGGCGTCCAGTACAGCTACCGCAACACGGCAGTTTACACGGACCCCTCTGATACGCCCTCTGCCCCGGAGCAGCCGGATTTTGACACCGAGGAGCAGCCCTCCCACATTGTGTTTACGCCTTACATCAAGGCGCTGGCGGCCAGCTCACGGCAGGCATCACCGACCCCATGGAAAAGGCAAAGCGCATTTACGATTACGTCACGCTGAATGTGCGCTACCACTACCAGCCGAGCTACTTTATCCACGAGTCCCTGCCGGAACACTGCGCCCGGGACCGCCGGGGCGACTGCGGCATCATGTCGGTCACGTTCATCACCCTCTGCCGCGCGGCAGGCATCCCGGCCCGCTGGCAGAGCGGCCTCTATGTCACCCCCGATGAAGTGGGCTGCCACGACTGGGCCATGTTCTATGTAGCCCCCAAGGGCTGGCTGTATGCGGATTGCTCTTTCGGTGCCTCCATGGCCCGCCGGGGCGACGAAACGCTCCGCCAGCACTATTTTGGCAATCTGGACCCCGACCGCATGGTGGCCAACAGCGTGTTTGCAGCGCCGTTCACACCGCCCATGCTGGGCTTCCGGGCCGACCCCTGCGATAACCAGACCGGTGAGGTGGAAGCGGACGGCGTAGGCCTCTACGGCGACGAGACCGTCTCCTCCAAAGAGCTGGTCCAGTATATTGAAGAGTAAAAATAAGAGCAAAAAGCTCTCTCTGGGAGAGCGGACACGGCAGCGCCTGAGAGGGCGAGGCCGCTGAAATAAATCCCGAAACACAGCGATACGATGTCTTTGGCAAAACAGAGCGCTCGTATCGCTGTCTGTTTTGAGGGGATACTACAGGAGAATATCAATGGAATTTCTCGCAATGTTATATACCGTGCTTCTGGTGGCCATCTGCCTGATGCTGGCCCTGCTGCTCTACCGCGGCAACAAGCCCCGGCGGGGCGGGGGAGACACCGAGGAGCTCAAGCAGTGGCTCGCCCAGCAGCTGGACGCCCAGGCCAAATCCTTTGAGCAGAAGCAGGCTGCTATGGCGGAGCAGAACTATACCGCCATCCGCAGCGTGAGCGAAACGCTGCAGACCGCCGTGCAGAACATGAGCAGCACCCTGGCCCAGGGCCAGAGCGGCCAGCAGCAGATCTTGACCCAGCGGCTCCAGAGCCTGGAAGCGGCCAACACCCAGAAGCTGGAAGAGCTGCGCAAGACCCTGGCCGACAGCATGACCGCCCTGCAGGCGGAGAACACCCGCAAACTGGATGAAATTCGCCACACGGTGGACGAGCAGCTTCAGGACGCCCTGCAGAAGCGGGTGACCGAGAGCTTCAAGGCCGTCAACCAGCAGCTCGAGCAGGTGTACAAGGGCCTTGGCGAGATGCAATCGCTGGCGGCGGACGTCGGCGGGCTGAAGCAGGTGCTCTCGGGCGTCAAGACCCGCGGCATCCTCGGCGAGATCCAGCTGGGGGCCATCCTCGAGGAAATTCTGGCCCCCGAGCAGTATGACACCAACGTCGCCACCATCCCGGGCAGCACCCAGCGGGTGGAATACGCCATCCGGATGCCGGGCGCGGACGGCGGCAGGGTGTGGCTGCCCATCGACTCCAAGTTCCCCGGCGACACCTATGGCCACTTGCAGGACGCCTACTCCGGCGACGCGCAGGCCGTGGAGAACGCCCGCCACGCCCTGGAAATGGTCCTCCGCAGCGAGGCAAAGGACATCCGGGAGAAAGTACGTCGAGCCGCCCTATACCACGGCCTTCGGCATCCTGTTCCTGCCCTTCGAGGGTTTGTATGCCGAGGTGGTGAACGCGGGCCTGCTGGAGGTCTTGCAGCGGGACTATCAGGTGAACATTGCAGGCCCCAGCACCATGGCAGCCCTGCTGAACAGCCTGCAGATGGGCTTCAAGACCCTTGCCATCCAGAAGCGCTCCGGTGAGGTATGGCAGCTGCTGGGTGCGGTGAAGACCGAATTTGACAAGTTCGGGCAGGGGCTTTCCAAGATGCAGCAGCGCCTGCGCCAGACCGACGAAGAGCTGGACAAGCTCATCGGCGTGCGCAGCCGGGCCATCAGCCGGAAGCTGCGCGGCGTCCAAAGCCTGGATGAAGCCAGCGCGGCCACCCTGCTGGAACTGGATACCGAGCCGGGCCGCCCGGTGACCGCTCGTTTGCCGGGAGACAATGAGGAGGATGCACGTTGAGGAGGGCGGCTCGCGGGGAGCTTTCTCCTCGGACACGAGACGGGCCATTCCATCGCCCGCCCTATTGCCTACGGCAACAGGGTCCCACCCCAGCGGACGGTCCTCGGAGAAGCTCCCCGCGAGCCGCCCGAAAAAGCTGCCCTCTTGCGAAAATTTTAACGTTATGTTATACTGAGAACGGTTCCTAAAAGCAATGGCCAAACGGCCCCTGAATAAAACAAAATCAAAGGAGAAACTTGCCATGAGCGTGAAACATATCAGCAGTGCGATTCTCGGTGTGGGTGTGGATGATACCACCATTGATCTGTTCGAGAGCCAGTACCCGGTCCCCACCGGCGTCAGCTATAACTCTTATGTCATTCTGGATGAGAAGACCACGATCTTGGATACCGTGGATCACCGTGCTACCGACGAGTGGCTGGCGAACGTCACCGAGGCACTGGACGGCGCAAGCCGGAGTATCTTATTGTCTCCCACATGGAGCCGGACCACGGTGCCAACATTGCAAAGCTGGCGGCCCTCTACCCTGAGATGCAGGTGGTGGGCAACGCCAAGACTTTCCTGTATATGGAACAGTTCTTCGGACCGGAGGCGGTTGCCAAAGACCGCCGTGTGACCGTAAAGGACGGCGAAAGCCTGAATCTGGGCAGCCACACCCTGACTTTCGTGTTCGCACCCATGGTCCACTGGCCCGAGGTCATGGTGAGCTATGAGTCCACCGAAAAAGTCCTCTTCTCCGCCGACGGCTTCGGCCGCTTCGGCGCGGTGGCAAAGTTCGACGAGAAGGCCGACTGGGCCAGCGAGGCCCGCCGCTACTACCTGAACATCGTGGGCAAGTACGGCCCGCAGGTGCAGGCCCTGCTGAAGAAGGCCGCTGCGCTGGACATCGCCACCATCTGCCCGCTGCACGGCCCCGTCCTCACCGGCGACCTCAGCAAATACCTGAACTACTACGATCTGTGGTCCAGCTACAGGGCCGAGGAGCCGGAGAAGATCCTGGTGGCCAGCGCCTCCATCCATGGCCACACCCGCGCCGCCGCCCACACTCTGGCCGACAAGCTCCGGGCCAAGGGGGCGAAGGTGGTGGAGATCGACCTGACCCGGGTGGATGTCTCCTACGCCGTCACGGAGGCCTTCCGCTGCGGCAAGACCGTTCTGGCCTGCGCCACCTATGACGGCTTCCTCTTCCCGCCGATGGAGGCTCTGCTGACCCACCCACCTCAAGACCACCAGCATACAGCCGGTGCCGCAGAGCAGGGCGCAGACAGCATAGAACCGCCGTAGGCTCTGCGGGTGGATCCGGCGGGCAATCTCAATGCCCAGCATGGAGGCGAGGCCGCTGAGCAGCAGAGGCAGAAAGAGCAGAGTCGTGGGCCAGCCCAGTTCCACCAGGCGCTGCTGGACGAACATCTTGGTCAGGTAGCTGGGGATGCAGAGGACAGCGGCGGAGACGATGAGCTTTGCCGCCAGCGGGCAGGAGCGCAGGACTTTGATGCTGTCCTTTACCAGTTGGACGAGCTGGCCGGGTAGATCGCGGAGCGCCTGCTTTTCCCGGCTGGCCTGTGCTTCGGTGACGATAGGCTCTTCCATCAGGGCAGTGGCGAGGGTTCCGGTACACTCAAAGGCGGCACTCAGCAGGTAGAAACCGGAAAAGCGCAAAAAGCGTTCCAGTGTGCTGAAGAGGGAGCCCAGAGCGGTGGTCAGATTCGTGATCTGAGAGCAGGTGGCGGAGAAGCTTCACCGGCTGCAAAGGGCTTCCGCAAGCAAAAACGCCAATTTCCCGGAAAATAGCCGCCCGCACTTGCAAATGGGGCAAAAGTGTGCTAAGAAGTTCGCTCCTGAGCGGCCTGTGCGAAGGCTTATTAGCATAGGACGGCGCGCCCCGTTACGGCGTTTGAGAGCCGCTGAGAGCTGTTTGTGCTTTCGGGCGGAAACCGGGTGGTACCGCGGAGTGAAATTACAGCGCTTCGTCCCTTTTGCTTGAGTTTGGCTCTGAGCAGGGGACGGGGCGCTTTTGCTTTGCCCCGCTTTGACAACACGAACACGAGAAGGAGAGAACATCCATGCAAGCAATGATCGACGAGCTGGCAAAACAGGCCGCTGAGAGCCTTGGTCAGGTGTCCGGCAAGGAAACGCTGGCCTCCTTCTGGCAGGAATACCTCAGCAAGAACGGCAAGATCCCTGCCCTGATGAAGAACCTGCGCACCGTTGCCCCGGAAGAGCGTCCCGCTATGGGCAAGATCATCAATGAACTCAAGGCAAAGGTTCAGGCAGACTATGACGCTGCTGCAGAACAAGTCAAGCAGGCCGAGCTTGCAGCCCGCAATGCTGCCGAGACGGTGGACATCACCCTGCCCGCCAAGACCCGCTCTGTGGGCGGTCTGCACCCGCTGACCCTCATGACCAACCAAATCATCGACGTGTTCTCGGGCATGGGCTTTTCGGTGGCAGACGCCCCCGAGATCGAGGACGACGACCACAACTTCACCCGCCTGAACGTCCCGAAGGACCACCCGGCACGCGACATGCAGGACACCTTCTACCTGTCGGAGGAGTTCCTGCTGCGCACCCAGACCTCCGGCGGCCAGATCCGCACCATGGACAGCCAGAAGCCGCCCATCAAGGTGCTCATCCCGGGCCGCGTCTTCCGCTCCGACTCCGACGCCACCCACAGCCCCATGTTCCATCAGATGGAGGGTCTGGTCGTGGATAAGGGCATCACGCTGGGCGACCTGCAGGGCGCACTGAATACCTTCGTGCAGAAGATGTTCGGTGCTGACACCCGCACCCGCCTGCGTCCCTCCTACTTCCCGTTCACCGAGCCCAGCGTCGAGGTGGATGTCAGCTGCTTTGAGTGTGGCGGCAAGGGCTGCCCGCTGTGCAAGCACACCGGCTGGATCGAAGTGCTGGGCGGCGGCGTCGTCAACCGCAAGGTGCTGGAGAACTGCAACATCGACCCGGACGTGTATTCGGGTTTCGCCTTCGGCATTGGCATCGAGCGCATCGCCATGCTGAAGTATGGCATCAACAACATCGGCCTGATGTTCGAGAACAACCTGCAGTTCCTCAAGCAGTTCCACGAATAAGAGGGGAGAGAAGAGACAATGAAAGTACCTTTCAGCTGGTTAAAAGAATTCGTAGATATTGACGTTACTGCGCAGGAGCTTGAAGAGAAGCTCTTCTCCTGCGGCTTTGAGGTCGAGGAGCTGATCCCGCTGGATGCAGGCATCAGCAAGGTCGTGGTCGGTAAGATCACCTCCATGGAAAAGCAGGAGGGCACTCACCTGACCAAGTGCGTGGTGGACTGCGGCGAGTATGGCCACGAGATCCACATCAGCACCGGCGCCGCAAACATGAAAGTGGGCGACTGCGTCCCCGCCGCCCTGGATGGCTCCACCCTGCCCGGCGGCATCAAGATCAAGGCCCGCAAGATGCAGGGTGTGGAGTCCAACGGCATGCTCTGCTCCGGTGAGGAGCTGGGCCTGAACGACGACCTGTTCCCGGGCGCTGAGGTCTACGGCCTGCTCATCCTGCCGGAGGATTCCGTTCCCGGCACGGACATTGCTCCGGTCGTCGGCCTGGATGATTACATTTTTGATATCTCCATTACCGCAAACCGCCCGGATTGCCAGTCTGTGTTGGGCATTGCCCGCGAAGTAGCGGCCATCCTCGGCAAGCCCCTCCACATGCCCGCCATGGATTACAAAGCTGTCTGCGAGCCGGACGAGCCCATCACCGTCAAGGTGGAAGCTCCGGACCTGTGCCCCCGCTACATGGCACACTATGTCCGCAACATCCGGATGGGTGAGTCTCCCCGCTGGATGAAACGTCACCTGGCTCTGTGTGGCCTGCGCTCCATCAGCAACGTGGTCGATATCACCAACCACACCCTGCTGGAAATGGGTCAGCCCATGCACGCCTTTGACCTGAACAAGGTCAGCGGCCGTACGATTGATGTCCGCCGCGCTCACGATGGCGAGAAGATCGTCACCCTGGACGAGAAAGAGTTTACCCTGAACCCCAACAACCTCGTCATTTGCGATGCGGAGAAGCCCGTCTGCCTGGCTGGCATCATGGGCGGTGCAAACTCCGGGATGGATGAGAATACCACCAACCTGCTGTTCGAGTGCGCTACCTTTGCGCGCGATTCTGTCCGTAAGACCAGCCGCGCTCTGGGCCAGAACAGCGATTCTTCCGCCCGCTACGAAAAGGGCGTGGACCGCCATTCTCCGGAGCTGGGCCTTGCCCGTGCTCTGCACCTGATCCAGGAGCTGGACTGCGGCGATATCACCACGCTGGAATTTGACCTGACCGATGGCCGTCCCATTGAGCGGAAGCACATCGTCACCACTCCGGCCAAGATCTGCGGCGTGCTGGGTATCACCGTCCCGGACCAGACCATGATCGATATTCTCCGGCGTCTGGAGTTTACGGTGGACGTGCAGGCGGATGGCAGCTGGGACGTCTCTGCACCTCTGTACCGTGAGGACGTGGACGGCTTCCCCGATCTGGCGGAAGAGGTCATCCGTGAGTATGGCTACGACCACATTGTGCCCACATTCCTGAACACCGCTGCGGTTACCAACGGCGGTCTGAACTACGAGCAGAAGCAGCAGCTCAAGACCAAGCGCCTGCTGGCTGCCCAGGGCTTCTATGAGGCGTCCACCCTGGCATTCTACTCCAACGCGGAGCTGGATATGCTCCACATTCCGGAGGATGATGCTGCCCGTAAGGCTATCCGCATCCTCAACCCCATCAGCGAGAACCTCTCCATCATGCGCACCCTGCTCACGCCGTCCATGCTGAATGTCATCGTGGACAACCTGAAAAAAAGGCAACAATGAGGGCCGCCTGTTTGAGATGGCGCCGGTCTACCTCGCCAAGGAGCTGCCCATTCAGGAGCATCCCCACGAGCGTCAGACCCTCTGCCTCGGCGCGTTCGGCCCGGCAGAAGACTTCTTCACGGTCAAGGGTGCACTGGAAGCACTGGCAGCCGGCTTTGGCCTGAGCTTTGATTATAAGCGCGAGACCACTCCATGGCTGCACCCCGGCATCAGCGCCGCTGTGTATTGCAACGGCAAGCGTCTGGGCGTGTTCGGCAAGCTGTCCAACGAGATCAACGCCGAGCTGGAGATCGCCAAGGAGCAGAAGGACAGCCAGAACATCTATCTGGGCGAGCTGGACTATGAGGCTCTGATGTCCTGCGTCGAGGGTGAGCTGCGTTATAAGCCCCTCAGCCCCTACGCCGCGGTCAAGCGTGACCTGGCTCTGGTCTGCGACGAGGCCGTTACCTGCGGCGAAATCGAAGAGACCATCCAGAAGGCCAGCCCCCTCATCACGGAAAGAAATCCCAAAGAGATTTGAGAGATTTCATCCAAAAAAGTTCAAAAGCTTCTGAAAAAAGACTTGACAAAAAACCACTTCTGTGGTAAAATAATCAAGTCGTCAGCCGGTCGGCTGAGGCGCTTACAGGACCTTGAAAATTGAACAATATCGAAAAACTTGTAACGGAACCTATTTTCGTGTTGGAAAAACACGGTAAACAATTCCAAACAAAGTAATTCACACAGGACGCAAGCGATTGCGTGCTGAGCGAACAAGATTTAAGCACTTTAAAGTGATTAAATATCATTTATAAAGAGTTTGATCCTGGCTCAGGACGAACGCTGGCGGCGCGCCTAACACATGCAAGTCGAACGAGAGAGAGGGAGCTCGCTTCCTTGATCGAGTGGCGAACGGGTGAGTAACGCGTGAGGAACCTGCCTCAAAGAGGGGGACAACAGTTGGAAACGACTGCTAATACCGCATAAGCCCACGACCCGGCATCGGGAAGAGGGAAAAGGAGCAATCCGCTTTGAGATGGCCTCGCGTCCGATTAGCTAGTTGGTG
>VOFD01001817.1_pt1 | contig 48767 bp, 59 predicted proteins | sample 5384101 | NCBI WGS metagenome assembly VOFD01 (sample SAMN12384723, study PRJNA508395) | human gut metagenome | isolation source: healthy gut C | host: Homo sapiens
GAATGGTTCGATTGCGACACGGAAATGCTTGTCAATAAACGGACATGGAAATATGACATCGAGGAAGAAGAAACCGTGTGCATACTTGGTGTAAAATTTATTCACTATGAGGATTTATAGTTGCGACATTCGTTTTTATCATCCTCTTGGGAAACCGGGTATGGAATGATACGCAAAGCGTAAATATCGGGCAGACATCCCGCCGGGAAGCATCGGCGGGATGTTTCCATGATAGGGAAAACGAAAGGCTTCTTTGTTACTTTCTTCACCCGCTGGCAGGCTCACGGAAGAAAGTAACGGCGGCAAGCAGCCGCCGTTTTCTATCAACTGGTTTTAAGGCTCTTTATGGACGTGTATTTCTCTAACCACACCTTTACCTGCTCCATGTTATATTCGCCCGTGATGATTGCCGTATGGTCGTCTATGGCTACAAACCGGACACTTTCATAGCTGTTTACCCAGCCTTGCGAACAGACACCCCACGTTGCAACATCTTCAAAAACACTGCGGTCTATCCGGCTGATTGGTTCGCCGAAAACTACCGTCATTATCTGAAAGTCCGGTTTATCCTCCAACAGTTGCAAATGGTGCAGCGTGCCGAACTCGTCTATTTTGCGCCCCCACGCCCACACATCATTATACAAATCATCGCCCCACTGGTGCGGGTGGTCGAAACGGACTTTTACCTCTATGGTGTGTTCGTTTTCTTCTGTGTCCTCGATAACGCCCGTTACCATTAAGCCCGTAAAAATGCACTCGCAACGCCTGCCGATAAGCTCCTTGTTTACTTCTGTTGTTTTCATGTCCCTAAAATTTACTTGTTTATTACTCCGTTCTTCTTCGCTACCCATTCGTCACGCCTGCGGCGGCACTCGTCCAGCGTTTTGGCTACCGTGCTGAAAAGTTCGCCGTCCGTGTGGCGGTAGTCATATTGATAATAAATTTGTCCCCTGAAAGCCCCTAAACAGCATTTCACGAACTTTTCTTCTCCCGGTGTTTGGGTGATGCTTACCCCGTTTTTGTTAAGTGACTGCATGATGTTCTATTTTTTTTAATGGTTATAATATCAGTAAAGAAAGCAACAGCAGGAAAAGCAGAGCCACGCCCAGCGCATAAAGGGCTGAAAGGCAGACCCGGAGCAGGAAACGGGCGGCACAAAACACGATATACGCCGTTATCGCCGTGCCTGCTCCGGCTACGCTGGTAAACCGCCATGCAAGGCAGAGCAGCAACACCCGCCAAAGGATTTTATAAATGCTTTTCCGTTTCATCGCTTGGTCGTTTTTAACGGGCAGGGGTTTGACACCCCGCCCGGATTGGTTGTTATGCCGCACGGAACACAAAACCGTCATCAAACCAGTAATCGCACATAAAAAGGTCACGGGCGAACTTTTCATAATCGAAATAGGTCTTTGCGAACTCCGGCAGGTCGTAGCATTCCTCGATAATTTCATAGGCGAAATCTTCTTCATCGTCATATTGACCCAGATACTCGTCCCGGAAATCACGTACAAGGTCGTCCGCATCTTCCTCGCTCAAATCATGGCTTTTATAGTTGCACCACACGAAAAAGGCTTCCTGTTCGGTGTCGCTCAAATCCTCCACCGCATCACGCAAGGTGAAGAAGTTCTCGGAAATCCAGCTTTCGCCGATTAAGCCCTCCGGCACGTTCTCCCAGTCCTGAAACATGTATTCCGCATCTTCCTCGTCCTTGTGAAGTTCCCGGCAGGCTTCATAAAATTCTTCCTTGTCCGAATAGTCCGAAAGGTCGAGCCATGCGCCGGACAATGAACCGTTGTTGTACTTGGCATAAGTGCCTACATAAACTTTTGCTTCCGATAATACCTTTGCTTCCATATTGCTGTAATTTTTTAAGTTTTTAATTTTATGCGGATTTGAGAGGTGAGGGAGTTGAAGTTTCACTGAATTTTTTTCCTGTTTCCCGTAAATCCGACTTTTTTTTTATGCGTCTTCCGGTCGGGTCGGTCGTTTTCGTTTCACATAGGCGTAAAAGGGTAGTGTTTAGAGTTTGCAAGGTTTTGGGCAAAAAATACCTCGCAAGGCAGGGAAGATTTTTTCGCCAAACCGGAACGGCTCGACCTTGCAAAATCGTGAAGAACACGTAACTACCTTTGCCTATTGAAATGATTAAAACGACTGTCCCGGCTGGGGGACTGCGTAAGAGGAAGATTTACAAATAGGGAAACTGGGGAAAAGTGCCTGTTCTCTTTCATCTTTTAGGGAACACTCCATGCGGGCGGGAAAGGCAAGGGTGTTGTGAGCTTGCTTGCAATACGCTTGTGCGGGTTTCCAACGGCTCTTTTCACGAAATACAGTCAGCCATGCCACGCACGGCTGGCGTTTCGGGAAATGTGCCAGTTGGAAAAGGATATAAAAAATGCGGGTAGTCGGTAGACTGCCCGCAAGGTGGAAGAATGTACAATGCTGGGATATAGGTTATTAAGTGGAATTTCGTTACCGAAATCGTTACCTATTCGTTCTTGCCACGGTTATAGGTAACGAAACCTACCGGACGGCGTTCTTTCTGTTGTTTCGACTGGCTCAAAAGCTGGGTAAGGGCTTGGTACAGTTCGTTGAACTGCGCATCGGTGCTTACCTCCAGTTCCTCGATGCGCCTTGACAGTTCCTCGTAACCGATTGCCATTTGGCGCATGAGGACAAAAGCCCGCATGATTGAAATGTTTACTTCTATGGCTACTTTGGAGCGGAGAACCGAAGAAAGCATGGCTACGCCCTGCTCGGTGAAAGCCATAGGCATAGCAACGCCGAAGTTGTAAGCAGGGGGGTATCACATTTTGTGATACCCCTATGGATAACAGCAAGTTAGCTTCCTCTTGGGTGAGTACAAACATAAAATCACCCGGAAAACGCTCGATATTGCGTTTGACCGCCTGCTTCAAGGCTCGTGTTTCCACTTGATAGAGTTCTGCCAAATGATAATCGAGCATCACCCGGCAACCTCTGACCTCAAAAATCTTGTTTTGGATAATCTGCAAATCCATAATCGTATATTTTAGGAGATTTAGCAATGTTGGAATAATAGTAAGGACTGGTCACAAATTGTGACCAGTTCCATATAATCAAGATTACATGGCAACTTCCTTGTAAATCTTCTCAATGCCGACAAACTTCTTGTCAAGCCCCTGCATATCGCTGCCTATCTTGCTGTTGGTGATGCGGGCGTAGATTTGCGTAGTTTCTATGTTTGTGTGTCCCAGCATCTTGGACACCGTTTCAATGGGTACGCCCTTTGACAGCGTGGTGGTCGTGGCGAACGTGTGCCGGGCAAGGTGGAATGTCAGGTTCTTTTTAATACCGCATATATCGGCAATCTCTTTCAAGTAGGCGTTTAGCTTCTGATTGCTGATTACGGGAAGTATCTTGCCGTCCGGCAACTTGCCCTTGTACTTCTTCAAAATCATCTTGGGAATATCCAGCAGGGGGACATTCACGTCCGTGTTGGTCTTTACCCGCTTGGTGATTATCCAAAGGTTGCCGTCAAAAGACTTTTGGATATTCTCCTGCCGCAAATTGGCGACATCGCTGTATGCCAGACCGCAGAAACAGGAAAAGACGAACAAGTCCCTGACGTGTTCCAGCCGTTCGGAAACCATTTTCTTTTTAAGGATAATTTTAATCTCGTCCTCTGTCAGATAACCCCTGTCCACTTTTTTCCAGCCGGATTTTGTAGCTGGCGAAAGGGTCGCCCACCAGTATGCCGTTGTTACGGGCGATGATGATGATACGCTTGAAGAACTGCATGAACTTGGCGGTGGTGTTGTAGCCGCACTTGCAGGCGGTACGCAAATACAACTCAAAATCGGTAATGAACATCGGGCTTATCTCCTTTATGGATATGTCCGATACGTTGTACTTGCTTTGGATAAATTCAGCGAGGTGGCGGCGGGTCACTTCATACTTGCGGTAGGTCGCTATCGTCTTGGATATGCCTACAAGCTGCTTCACATCGTCATTGTGCTTTTGGAACAATGAAAGGATTGTTTCGTGGCTCTCGCTGTGTCCCAAGAACTCGTTTTTCACTTTCTCGGCGGTCACGTAATTGTCACGCCGCTGCATTTCGTGGTAAATGGTATTCAGGGAAGAACGTATGTCGTCCAAAAGGGCGTTTATCCTCCCGGCATCCCTGCCTTTGGCTTTGCCCGCAGTAATGCTCCAGTTGTCGGGCTGGATGCTCTGTTTCGTACTGAACTGGCAAAGTTTGCCGTCTATGGTGATGCGTGCCATAATCATAACCTCGCCGTTTTTCTTTTCAGAACCTTTCTTCAAATAAAAAAGAACCTTGAATGTCGATTTCATAACTCACTTTTTTTTAGTTGCAAAATTAATTTTTACCTCTCGTTTTCGAGTTATGCAGACTATGGACTAATCAAGTCATTATCAGGTCATTTATGGACAAATCGTTACCGTTTTTGTCCGGCGGGGAATAGGTAACGATTTAGTAACGAAACTTTGTCTTTTACCGTCCTTTTGTAGTCTTGGAAGCAGGACTTTCGGGCAATAAAAAAGCCACAAATCATTGATTTGTAGCTTTTTTGTCCGTTTGCTGACCATTTCTGTCCAGCACGTTTAGCGGAGAGACAGGGATTCGAACCCCGGGTACCTCGCAGTACAACGGTTTTCAAGACCGCCGCAATCGACCACTCTGCCACCTCTCCAAACTCCTCTTTCAAGAAGTGCTTTTCTCTTAAAGCGGTGCAAAGGTACAAATCATTTTTAAATCTACAAACTTCCTGCTATTTTTTTCACGAATAAATCGTACTTTTGCAACATGATATACCCGCAGAACTTTGAATATAAAATAGGTTTCGACCAAATACGCCAGTTACTAAGTGAAAAATGCCTTAGTACGCTAGGCGCCGAACGAGTTACCGATATGGCATTCTCCGATCACTTTGAGGAAGTGGAGGAGCGCCTGAACCTCGTGACTGAATTTGTACGCATTATACAGGAAGAAGACAACTTCCCCGCACAGTATTTTTTCGACGTCCGTCCATCCCTCAAACGGATACGCGTTGAAGGAATGTATCTGGACGAACAGGAACTTTTCGACTTACGCCGTTCGCTGGAAACGATACGGGACATCGTACGCTTTCTGGAAAAAGAAGATATGGAGGAGGAAGATTCCCCCTACCCTTGCCTTCGGAATCTCGCCAAAGATATCCTGGCATTCCCGCAATTGATCCAGAAGATAAATAATATACTTTCACCGTACGGAAAGATAAAAGACAATGCTTCATCCGAACTGGCACGTATTCGCCGGGAATTGACAAACACCATGAACAGTATTTCCCGTTCATTGAATGGTATCCTGCGCAACGCCCAATCCGAAGGTGTGGTAGACAAAGATGTTACTCCTACTATGCGTGACGGACGTTTGGTAATTCCGGTTGCTCCGGGGCTGAAACGGAAGATAAAAGGTATCGTGCATGATGAATCGGCAAGTGGAAAAACCGTGTTCATAGAACCTGCCGAGGTAGTGGAAGCCAACAACCGTATCCGTGAACTGGAGGGAGATGAGCGTAGAGAGATTATCCGTATTCTGGTGGAATTCTCCAATCTGCTGCGTCCTTCTATTCCCGAGGTATTGCAGTCTTACGAATTCCTTGCCGAGATAGACTTTATCCGTGCCAAGAGCTTGTTTGCCCTGCAAATATCCGGTATAAAACCCGCACTTGAGAATACACGCTTACTGGATTGGACCATGGCAGTCCATCCGCTACTACAACTCTCCCTCTCCAAACATGGGAAAAAGGTAGTTCCTCTCGATATAGAACTAACCGAGAAACAGCGCATATTGATTATATCCGGTCCAAACGCCGGTGGTAAGTCCGTTTGTCTCAAAACAGTAGGGTTATTACAGTATATGCTGCAATGTGGTATGCTCATTCCCATGCATGAACGCAGCCATGCGGGTATTTTCAGCAGCATATTCATTGATATAGGTGACGAGCAATCCATTGAAGATGATTTGAGTACCTATTCTTCTCATCTTACCAATATGAAGATAATGATGAAGAACTGCAATGAACGCAGCCTCATCCTGATCGATGAATTCGGAGGCGGAACAGAACCGCAAATCGGTGGTGCCATAGCCGAAGCCGTACTGAAACGTTTCAACCAAAAGTTAACTTTCGGTGTTATTACTACACACTACCAGAATCTGAAGCACTTTGCCGAAGACCATGAGGGGGTAGTAAATGGAGCTATGCTATATGACCGCCACCTAATGCAGGCCTTATTCCAACTTCAGATCGGTAACCCCGGAAGTTCATTTGCCGTAGAAATAGCCAGAAAGATCGGTCTTCCGGAAGATGTGATTGCTGACGCATCCGAAATTGTGGGCAGTGAATACATCAATGCTGATAAATACCTGCAAGACATTGTACGTGACAAGCGATATTGGGAAGGCAAACGCCAGACCATCCGCCAACGCGAGAAACATATGGAAGACACCATCGCCCGTTATCAGGCAGAAATGGAAGACTTACAAAAATCTCGCAAGGAGATTATTAAAAAAGCCAAGGAAGAAGCAGAACAACTGGTACAAGAGGCCAATGCCCGAATTGAGAATACCATCCGTACCATTAAGGAAGCACAGGCTGAAAAAGAAAAGACTCGCCAGGCACGCCAAGAGTTGACGGAATTCCGTCAATCGATGGAAGCTCTTGCCTCTAAAGAACAGGAGGAGAAAATAGCCCGTAAAATGCAGAAATTGCAGGAAAAGCAGAATCGTAAGAAAGAAAAGAAAACAAGAGATACTGATAACGGATTATCAGCACAGGAGCAGGCTGCGCAAAAAGCCAAGCAGGAAGCAGAGCGCCTGGCAAGCATTGTACCGGGAGCGATGGTGAAGATAAAAGGACAGAATTCAGTAGGCGAAGTCCTGGAAGTAAATGGAAAAAATGCCGTTGTAGCATTCGGTAGTATAAAGACTACCATTAAAGTGGAACGTCTGGAGCGTACAAACATTGTTCCGCAAAAGGTAGACAGTTCTACCAAGAGCACATTCGTCAGCAACCAGACTCAGGACAGTATGTACGAAAAGAAACTGAACTTCAAACAAGACATCGACGTACGCGGTATGCGGGGTGATGAAGCTTTGCAGGCAGTGACCTACTTTATTGACGATGCCATTCTTGTTGGGATGTCCCGCGTACGTATTCTTCACGGAACAGGCACGGGCATTTTGCGTACACTTATTCGCCAGTACCTGCAAACAGTTCCCGGTATCAGACACTTTGCCGATGAGCATGTGCAATTCGGCGGTGCAGGAATTACAGTTGTTGACCTATAAATAAAATAGTATGAAATCAATCAAAGAACTCTACCGTATCGGTACAGGGCCATCAAGCAGCCATACAATGGGCCCTCGCAAAGCTGCCGAGCTATTTCTGGAAAAACATCCGGAAGCCTCCTCATTTAAAGTTACTTTATACGGTAGCCTTGCCGCCACCGGTAAAGGGCATATGACTAATATAGCCATAACCGATACCCTGCAACCTGCCGCTCCGGTAGAAATCATCTGGGAACCGAAAATATTCCTGCCTTTTCATCCCAACGGGATGAAGTTCGTTTCTGTAGATGCAGCAGGCAATGAAACAGATTCATGGACAGTATTTAGCGTGGGCGGTGGTGCTTTAGCCGAAGAAAACGATGGTGCATCTTCCGTCAACACTCCTGATATCTACTCTATGAACCACATGACTGAGATTCTGCAATGGTGCGAAAAAACCGGAAAAAAAGTTATTGGGAATACGTTAAAGAATGTGAGGAAGAAGATATCTGGGATTACTTGCAAGAAGTTTGGAAAACCATGCAGGCAGCCGTTCGCCGCGGACTGGAACAGGAAGGCGTATTGCCCGGTCCATTGAACCTGCGTCGCAAAGCCTCTACTTATTATATACGCGCCAGCGGATACAAACAATCCCTGCAATCCCGTGGACTGGTATTTGCCTATGCCCTTGCCGTAAGTGAAGAGAACGCTTCAGGCGGAACCATAGTTACTGCACCTACCTGCGGTTCCTGCGGTGTAATGCCGGCAGTGTTATATCATTTGGCAAAGAGCCGCGATTTCAGCGATATCCGCATCCTCCGCGCACTTGCCACTGCCGGTCTTGTAGGAAACATTGTAAAGACAAACGCATCCATATCGGGAGCGGAAGTTGGATGTCAGGGAGAAGTGGGGGTAGCTTGTGCTATGGCCTCAGCCGCTGCCAATCAATTATTCGGTGGCAGTCCGGCTCAAATAGAATATGCAGCTGAAATGGGATTAGAGCATCATCTGGGAATGACCTGTGACCCGGTTTGCGGATTAGTACAGATCCCCTGTATCGAACGAAATGCCTATGCCGCCGCCCGTGCACTGGATGCCAACCTTTATTCCTCATTCACCGATGGAATGCACCGTGTATCTTTCGATAAGGTTGTAGAAGTAATGAAAGAAACCGGAAACGACCTGCCTTCACTCTATAAAGAAACCAGCGAAGGGGGATTGGCAAAAGATTACCGACCAATGTAATTGAGTTACAAGCTACGAGTTACAAGTTGCTGCGCTATGTCAGTCTTTGAACTGCTAAACGCTATCAAGCCGCAGGACTCTTGTAGTTCGTAGCTTGTAGCTTTTCACTCTTCCGGTGGATAAATCGTATCATCCTTTCCCGTTACATTCACAGTATTCATCAGCCCTCCATCTTCCGAATAGAATAACTGATACTTCTGATTCCCCTGCTTCACTTCAATCACATATTGCATGGGTTGCAACGGATACAGCAAAAAATAATAATCATCTTGTACCCAGTTTGCATATTCGCTATTATTAAATGCAGTCTGGACAGCTCCGGGAACATCATTCCAGTATATTTCCGATTCTGTCATCCACCAGTTTCCATTGGCATCAAACCATATATCGGAATCTTTTCCGTCCAGCCAGCAATCGGCTACAAAATACGAGCTTTTCTGCTTCCAGTCTACGTCCGTAGCATTTGGATATTTCTGCTTCAAAGCCTGTGTTACAGCCTCCGGCACATTGATACTCTTATCATCGTCATCATCATCGCTGCATGCACTGAATGTCAATGCAGTCATGCACATCATCATCGCTAACATCAAGAATCTTGTTTTCATCATTTTCTCCCTCCATTAGTCATCCAAACTGACAAACTGTCCTTTCTTATTGAATTTCAAAGAGAAATCATTGGCAAGTTCCACCTCAATCCCCGTACTTTTACGCTCTATCTTAGTGATAATTTCATTAGGAAAATTAGCCTTTACGTAATCTTTTACAGAGGCTGGGATAAGGGCGGCAGGCACAGCATTCTTTTTACAGTCTACTTCCATCCAATTACCTTTCTTGTCGAAGTCAATCTCCGTGCGGTCAGTCAGTGTCACTTCATACTTCTTGGACAGGAACTCACTGTCTATCTTGATGTATGAAATCTGCGGTTTACTGAAATACTGATTGATAAAGTTACGCGCAGTCAATGGAAGTTCCTTTACGTCTTTGGTAATCACATCACCAGCAAAAGCGAACTGAACGGCTACGATAGCCAATACGAGAATAGATAAAACCTTCTTCATAATCGTTATTGTTTTTAAGTGTTACTAATTTATTTCCTGTTTTTATTCACACTGCAAATAACGATACTGAATCGGGAAAGATTTGGGAATATTCGCCTTTAGCTTTTCTTTTGAGATTCTTTAACAAGCAAGAACAGATGCATTCCTTCCTGCCATTTATAAGTCAGACTGAGAGAGGCGGACAAAGCAATGGAACGGGCGATGGCAAGCCCCAAACCGGTAGAATCCTTCTTCCCGTCAATACTGCGATAAAAACGCCGGAACAACTTTTCTCCATCCAACGGATGTTCACCACTGTTCATGATAGTAAGAGAAGAAGGCGTAGTCGCTATATGCAGTTCACCGCCTTCACGATTATGCACCAAAGAATTTTTCACCAAATTGGAAACCAAAATCTGTGCCAGGGAAAGGTTGCAGCGAATCACGAAAGGTTCCGTCTCTTTCGTACGTACCAGATGTATTTTCTTGCCTTCATATATATCCATCAAATCAGGCAATAGTTCATCCAAGACTTCATCTACCGAAACATCTTCTGTTTCGGTATATTGTCCGTTTTCAATACGGGAAAGCAACAACAAAGATTTATTCAGTCTGACAGCTCTGCCCAATGTAGTATATATTTCATCCAGCTCTTTCAACTGTTCCTCCGTCATCGACTCATTCTCCGCAAGCAACTCAATCATGCCACGAACAATGGCAAGCGGTGTCTGCAACTCATGCGAAGCATTTTCTATAAACTGCTTCTGTTCCTCATACGCCTTATAACTACGGTTTCCCATATCCACAGCCGCATCACCCAACTGCTGAAATTCCCGTATCTTCGTCGGGTTGTCCAACACCGGAAGCTCCTTGCCCGGCTGAATTTGTTGCAGCCAGTTCAGCAGGCGATGCAACGGGCGAAATACACTTTGCAGTATCAGTCGTGTCCCGATGGATGTGCAAATCAAAAACAGCAGAAACAATGCTCCCAAATACCACAGGATAGCCTCCACCATATCATCACGCTCCAAGATGGAAATCATCAGTTCCAGTTCATAAAACTGCCCATCCGGCATACGGAAAGCCGTCTTTAGTACCCTCACCGGCTCATCTTCATCTTCGCTTTCTATATAGACAGTAGAGTCATAAAACTCTTCATCATAGTCCTCAGCTTCTTCTTCGGATATAGGCCGGAATTTGTAGAAAGACATCAATGTCCCCTCCGTATCAAGAATAGACGGGTCCATCAAGGCATTATTGATTAATATCTCACTGTAATTTTCAAGCGTATCATCCGTTTCATCCATCACTTCGTCAATAATGGCATAATAAAACAATACCCCCCATACCGCCATCAACAGCAATAGCAGCAATGAGAGTTTCCGATAGGTATAATGAAGCAGTTTCATACTTCAGAGAGTTTATAGCCAAAACCATATACTGCCTTCAGTTCTACGGTAGCCTCAGCTTGTTTCAGTTTACGGCGAAGGTTTTTCACTTGTGAGTAAATGAAATCCAATGAATCTACCTGGTCGATATTATCTCCCCACACAGACTCCGCAAGACTCATTTTATTAATAACGCGATCAGGATTGACTATAAAATAATAAAGCAGATCGAATTCTTTCCGGTTAAGTTGTAAAGGCACTCCTCCTACCTCTACCTGGCGCTTGTCAGGATACAGCAACAGATTTCCCATTGTAATGGAAACATCACCCTTTGCTTGTCGGCGGCGAATAACAGACTTCACCCGCGCATTGAGCTCGGCCAAATGGAAAGGCTTCGTAAGATAGTCATCAGCACCCAATTCTAGCCCTTCCACCTTATCATCCAAAGAATCCTTGGCAGAAATAATCAACACACTGTCACTACGATGCAGGCGTTTGAGTTCGCGCAGCAAATCCAGACCGCTTCCACCAGGCAGCATAATGTCCAGCAGGATACAGTCATAATCGTAGTCATTCACTTTATCCAGTGCCGAAAAGTAATCGGCAGCAGTTTCCACAACGAAATGCTCTTTTACAAGGGAAATGCGGATCGTTTCCCGCAAATCCGGTTCATCTTCTACAATCAGGATTTTCATACCGGCAAAGGAAACTCATAAATTAGGAAACAATCTGGAATCTTTGATCAAATGCTGTCTGTTTCGTGCAAATCTTCCAGCAATTCTTCTTTCGCCAAGGATATTTTACCATCGGCAGATACAGTAATCGATAGTGGAATGTAAAGGTCGGACTGCGGATAGCACACACTTGCCGCATAAACGATCCCCTGAGGTGTGGTCTTATCATACACCAGTCCCTCAAGGATAGAATGTTTCATGAACTTTGCATCCACTAACGAAGCAAAACTCTCTTTTGTAAACACCTTGTCAACAATAGACTTGCCGCCGGAAGTTATACGCAGAGTAATGCTGTTATCAACAAATTTATCTCCTTGTTCATTAATCACAACAGGTAAACTGTCATCCGGCCTGCGAACCACGCTCGATTGATATTCCTTACCTTTATACGTAAAACTGGTCTTACTATCAGATACCTGCATACGTTGCAAACCATTGGCATCCACACTGTCTTTCATCAGTACCTGTATATCTCCCCTATCCTCTTTTTTCTGAGAAGAACAAGCTGACAACAGCCACATCGCTATACATATCCAGAAGTAAAATACGTTTCTCATTCTACCATTTGTTTACAATTAACGGGAACAAAGGAACAAAAAGGGAGGCAAAAATGCAAGGGAAAAGCAAAAAAATAAAACGGGCGAAAATGTTCCGCCCGTTTCATAAAACTAATACCATACTATATTTTATTTATACCTATTGAATCTTGATGTTTATAAGACAACAGGAAAAGCAAAAAGTTTAATAGAATCTTTCGTTTTAACATAAAAAAGGAATACAGCCCGATATACCCTATCGTCTGCATCAAAACCCGGCATATTACACCAATAAAGGCCAACAACTTACGGTACCCGGCTTCATTGAATTTCATAAAGCGCTTCCCATAATTTCCGGAGACAAGGAATACACCACTGCTTCCGGAAAAACAATCGTGATCAAAGCTAATCCCCATATCAGTGCGGCAGATTTGACTTTACGCATCGACTGTGAAGATCCGCTTTATAAGAAAATGACCGATGTAATACCTCAGTATAAAGTTTCTTTCTCTGCCTATAGCCGCCAAGGAAGCTGGGCTTAGCCGATACGCCCTGCCCATTGTCGGGAAGGCGTGGCTCTGATGTTAAACCTAGCATACGCATTCTCTTCACAGGAATTCGCAGACGAACTGGAGAAATACAGAGGAAAGCTACATAGCGATAATAATAAGACAGTCATCAATGTCGATCAATTGAAGCAGAAAGTACTAAACCACGGCGCATACCTTCTCGGACACGTCAGTGGTGTAAACGGTTTGGGTGGAGGCTACACTTTAGGTCTGGCAGAATGGTGCTTTCTACAGCATTATCCCGATGATGAATACAACATACATACCGTCTTCCACGAAATAGGGCATTGCCTCGGATACGGGCACGACGGTAACATGACCTATGAGCAGACAGATCCCGGATGGATCACCCTGGGACGTGCTGTCTATCTGAAGTTAGGTCAGGAGAAACGTCTCCCTGTTTACTCACGGCGTTTTATGCATACCCGTAAAAATGCGACTACCCTATACGGTAGTTCTAAATATGTGGGTTCCACATTCGTCATAGAAGATCCGGAACTGGATGTAATAGACGGCGGCCTCGGTTTTCATCGAGTAGAAGACAACGAAAACATTGCAGACGGTACCCCATTATCGGTGTCATTAAAATGGTCGGACATGCCCGAAGCTACGGAAACGACTTTCAAACCTAAAGATGTTACAGCCTATCAGGATCGCATTTACATAGTTAATAATGCTACCGGAAACTATAGTATAGAAGTCTTCCAAGAGAAGAACGGGCAAGTAATCCATTGTGGGCGTATCAGAAACTGGACACGCAACGACACATCCGAAACTTTTTGCCGGTGAACCCAATGGAATTACAGCCGCCCATGGCAAAATATATGTAACCAATACGAGTAGCCGGACAGATGTTTTTGATGCCACGACACTGAAATTTATAACATGTATCGGAAACGGACAATAGGGTGAAGGCAGCTATCAAACCGTACATGCTTTCGAAACTTTAGTAAAAAACGGTTGTGTATTCATCCGTGATAAAAGGCGTGTTTGCGTCTTTATGGAAAAAGATGTCACAGCGGATAATTGTATGCGCATACCGAACTACTGCCGTTTCAACAATGTAGGCGAAGTGATGGGAACATACGGAATGACAATAGATAAAGACAATATACTTTATACTACCCACATTGGTAAAAAGGAAATCTATGCCTATGATCTTACTACCATGCGTGAACAGAAAGTATTAAACCCGGTCCGCACCCTGAAGTTACCAACGCAAGCCTATGATGTGGTTTCCTGGGACGGTCTATGTTTGTGACTTTAAATCAAAAGACAGAATGTCTTGTAGAAATCAATCCCCAGGATGGAAGCATCTTAAAAGACTATTCTACCATAAACGAAAAGTCTTTTAGCAATCCGGAGAAAATAGCCCTGGCCCGCCAGACTCTCTTTGTGATAAACCGCGGAACAGGTACAGTGACAAGCATCCCATTAAATGAATTGAAGTAAGAAGAAAGAAATGAAGATAATAGATATCCTATTCGCAGGTTTATGCCTGCTTTCATGTGAAAAGACAAAGATAGAAGACGTTATCCGGGAAGTGGAACCGGACCAACCTTCATCCATACATTATTACTACTCATACAAAGCCGGAGAAGTGATTAATGCAGAAAAGCTTGGGTATGCTTCCGGTGAATTCATGCCCGGTTGTACATATATATACGGTGACACCCTTTTCATTGCCAATACTCAAAACGAACATTTCAGCGTGGAATTATACAGTTTGTCCGCTCATCAGAAATTAGGTTCATTAAATACATGGACCTACAATGATGCAATGCAAACATTCGGTAATTACGTAGAGGCCATTTCCGTAGCTAATGAGAGGCTTTATCTCGCCAATATAAGCTCGTGCATTGATGTGTTTGATGTACATACACTGAAAATTATCACCCGAATCGGGAACCGTAACTGGGGGCATGGAAACACACAGTTGTTTCATACACATGCAATGGCTATTGTAGACGATTACATAATAGTGCGCATGAAAGATGGTCTGCAAGTAACCTTGCAAAGTGATGTGAGTGCGGAAAATATCAGAATATAAATTACTACTCACGTGGAAGTCTGGATGGTTTCGATGTAAACAACGGATTTTATTCACATCAGATGGCAGTAGATACAACCGGATTGGTATTTCTCGCCGATTACGGACAATACGGCAACCGGAAAATACATGTGATCGATACTACCCTTATCCAGAAGGGAAGCAATATCACAATGACTACCAGTCAGACGCTTCCTCTGGAATTTAATCCCAGAGGAATAGCCTTATACAAAAATCTGATGTACATCTCAGCAGCCGACGGTAGTATCCGATGCTATGACAGAGAGAAAAAAGAAATTCTTCCTGACCTTCAAATCAGTGCCCGGCTATACATTCAAAGGCGGACAAAAGTTATTGGTTTATAACAACCGGCTATGGGTCACAGATGTCTCAACAAGAGAAATCCTCGGAGTAGATATATTCCGTAATGTGATTGAGGAATATGATTAATTACAGGACAAATGTTACCTCACAAAGCCATTTTTATAATAATCATAAGCAGCAGCAATCTTTTCCGGAGTATCAGCATCCAAAAGAAGTAATAATTCACGGGTAAACTCCAAATGCCCGGTTCCGTTAGCAGTTACGATATTCTTATCGCTGACTGCCTGTTTTTCCTGGTACCCGACTCCATTGGTATATGCGCTACCTGCAAATTGCTTCAGATATGGAAGCGTATTACTGGTATGCTTTACATCATTCAGGAAACCATGCGCTCCCATAAAGGCAGAAGCATTGCAAATAGCTCCAACTATCTTGCCACGCTGTAATGCATCCTGCACAATTGGCACCACCTGTTCTGCTTCAGGCGATTGCCAGTGCATACCACCAACCAATACCAATGCCGCATAGTCAGCAGGCATCGTTTGAAAACTATAATCAGGCAAAGTACGAAAACCGCCGACAGAACGCACAACATCCAATGTAGGGGCAACTACCTTCGGTATATATTTCACTTCACTACCTGGTATTACCCCGGTATTTAGGGAAATGGCAAGGAAAGCGCCTTCCCAGTCGGCATATTCATTTAAAAGCAGGAATAAGACTTCTTGTTTCATAAGATTCGTATTTAGAATGTTTTTAATATCTGCTGACAAGTTACACCAATACTCAAAAAGTCTACTATTTTGGGATAGGAAAAAACAAAAAAGCTGATATGACTACCTTTACATAGCAATCATATCAGCCACTCACTATTATTACAGAGATGAAAATTCTATAACGGCATTACCTCCCCTATCTCAGGAATCATCATATTCAGCGAGTCTTGTTCCTGCATCTTTTTCTCATTCGTCAAAGGCTCATTCCAAGGATGCTTTGCCAATGCATACTTTGAATGATGTACAGTCATTATTTTTTTGCTTTCAGATCTTTAGCTGCCTTTGCCATATTAGAAGGCATTAGATGGATAAGGTTCCAACCTTCATTATACTGGCCGTTTTCCAGAATCGCAAGGTCTATATCCGGAAAGTGCTTCCCTATTTCCTCAAAATGAGAGTCATAACCACCGTCACCGGCCATATATATTTTCTGTGATGGAGTTTCTATCAGAAAGGATGCCCACAATGTCTGATTGGCCTTTAAACCACGACCGGAGAAATGGCGTGTCGGAAGACAATGGACAGCAAAACCATTTTCCAAAACAGCGTCTTCATACCAGTCCAATTCTACAAGCCGGTCTTTATCATATCCCCAATATTCGAAATGTTCGCCAACGCCGAGTCCGCAAATCACTTTTCCTACCCGGTCTTTCAGACTTTTCACTGTCCGGTAATCCAGGTGATCCCAATGATCGTGCGAAATCACCATATAATCGATATCCGGCATATCTTCGGGTTTATAAACATCAGTTCCTTTAAATGGTTTGTTGACGAAAGATACAGGCGAAGCCATGCAGAAAACAGGATCAACGAGAAATCGCTTTCCATCTACCTGAATAAAGTAGGAAGAATGTCCAAACCAGATCAGTACATTTTCATCACGCCCCAACTTATGCAAATCCGTTTTGATAACCGGAACTTCATTCTCCGGACGCAGGTTCTCTGTTTTGCGGAATAAGAAAGAAAGCATAGCACCAAAGCGTCCTTCGTCCGAAGTCATCATCTGCGTCGGATGCAGATTATTGAACTGGCCGTCACGGTAATGAGGTGAGCGTTTGATTCGCTCTAAAACGCGCTCCCTGAGGCAAACTGCCGAAACTCGGCTGATTAATAAAAATAAATACGGAAGTGCATATTATGCCTATAACCGCCAACACAATCCAAAGCCACATCTGTTTTTTTATTTTTGCTCATTCTAAATTAGTTTATTAGCTACGAGCTACAAGTACCTTTCGGTGTGATAGCCGGACAAGTGATTTTTCGCCCACAAACATAGCGCAGCCACTCATAGCTTGTATCTCGTAGCTTTTGTGACTCTTACAATGTTCCTTGTTTCAGTTGCTCCACGAACCCGTCGATACGACGCAACTCCTTTGGGAATATTAATACTCTGCGGGCAGTGAGGCGAACATTGATCGCAACCAATACAATGATTTGCCTGTCGCAGGCGTGGCACACTACGGTCATAACCAACAAGAAAAGCCTGGCGTGCCTTTCTATAATTCTCGTCTTGTTGGCTCTTCGGTACATTCCCTCATTCACACATTTATTATAATGTATAAGCACAGCAGGAATATCAATGCCATACGGACAAGGCATACAGTATTTACAGTCATTGCACGGTACAGTAGGGTACTTTAACATCAATTGTGCCGTTTCTTCCAAAAACTCCTTATCATCATCTGTCAAAGGAATCAGTGGAGAGTAGGTACGGATATTATCCTGAAGATGCTCCATATACGTCATGCCACTCAATACCGTTAACACCAGTTCCGGTGAGCCTGCAAAACGGAAAGCCCACGAAGCCACACTATCTTCCGGACGGCGCTGCTTAAGACGTGTCATAATATGAGTCGGTACATTAGATAATCTTCCCCCAGCAATGGCTCCATAATGATTGCCGGAATATTACGTTTTACCAATTCATCATATAGGTAGTCCGCATTTACATTACGTCCCGAAGAATGTTTCCAGTCCACATAATTGAGCTGTATCTGTACAAAGTCCCATTTCACCTCATCATGCAGAGAAAGTGCATAGTCATAAGTATCCACTGTGCCGTGGAAAGAAAATCCCAGATTACGGATACGTCCTGCCTCACGTTCTTTCAACAGAAACTCCATCATACCATTGTCTATATATCGCGCTTTGAATGCTTCTATTCCACCATTACCGATAGAGTGCAACAAATAGTAATCGATATAATCTGTCTGTAAATCCTCGAAAGATTTACGATACATGGCTATAGAGTTTTCACGGCTATAATTACTAAAGTTGGATAACTTTGTAGCAATAAACAGTTTCTCACGCGGATGACGTTTTAATGCAATACCAGTAGATTTTTCCGACCATCCCTGTACATATACCGGAGATGTATCGAAATAATTCACGCCATGCGCAATGGCATAATCTACTAATTCGTTCACAGCATCCTGGTCAATCATATCTCCTTTCCCATCCGGTGAAGGAACAGTCGGCCAGCGCATACAGCCATAACCCAGAAGTGAAACACGATCTTTCTGAGCCACAGAAGTGCGGTAAGTCATCTTATCAGTAGGCACCGGAGTCGATGCACTGCCTCCCGGAATCACCCCATCCTTCTGTTTGCAACTATAAAGAGTCGCAGCAGCCGTTGTCGTAGCGGCACTGATGCCCACAATTTTCAGAAAATCCCTACGGTTTATATTTTTATTATGTTCTTCCATATCTGTTCTTCTAACATTTATCACTTTATCACCCTATCACATTACCACCTCTATATCACCCGATGTCTCTCATGTCCCTCTACATAGATAGCACTGAAAGGACGTGCCGGACAAAGATTCTCACAGGCACCACAACCAATACAACGCTCTACATTAACAACCGGAATCTTTGGAGAATCCGGATTATCTACCTCAGACGGAACCATCTCTATCGCCGCTACCGGGCAATGACGGGCACAATTACCGCAATTTACTCCATCAGTCAACGGTACACAATTCTTCCTGATCCATACGGCATGACCGATCTGGATAGATGATTTATCAGCCAGACTGGTAAGATGAATCGCATCTGTCGGACATACTTCGGCACACTTCGCGCATTCCGGACGACAATAACCACGTTCGTATGACATCTCCGGCTGCATCAACGTCATCAGATTACCGGATGGGCGTAAAACTTGATTAGGGCACACTGATACACAAAGCTGGCAAGCCGTACAATGCTGCGCAAAATTACGAATACTCAACGCACCTGCCGGTACAATAGGTGTCGTCCGCTCCGGTATTTTCTTATCCTCAATGACAGCCAATCCACCATCCACTTTTTTCTCCTGTGCCTTCAGCAATGTACTTGTAGCAAATATGGCACCGGCAGAAAAGAAAGCACGGCGTGCATTGTCCACCTGTTCCGGTGAAACACCTGTCACTTTTTCAGCAGCTAACGGTTTCTGCACTTCCTTATGAGGACGCTCATAACGGATAGCTCCTTTTTTACATTTACCGATGCAATCCATACAAGCCACACAGCGGCTATAATCTATTTTATGATTCTTAGAATCAATGCATGCCGCCTTACAATTACGTGCGCACAAACCGCAACCATTACATTTACTCGTATCGATTACCGGTTTCAGCAAAGAAAAAACGTGAAAAGAATCCCAATACTGTTCCTACCGGACATATTGTATTGCAATATGTACGCCCGTTGCGCCAGGCCAGCACAGCCAGAATAACAAATGTCAGAACAGCTATTACAAAAGTTCCCATAGCCTTCATCCAGACGTCTACAGAATAAAACATATAGCTATCTGCCCGTTCGGCCAAAAGAGCAAGCAGGTTGTTTCCCCACTGATAAACCGGAGCAAACAGATTAGAAGCTATTCGTCCGTAAGAACTATAAGGTGCCAATAAGGCGACCAATGAACCAACTCCTCCTATCAGAGCCAAAATAAATACTCCCAGCACTCCGTAACGCAACCAACTAAGTGCAGGTGAATACGAATAGCGATTCTTTTTCCGCTTTTTACCCAACCATGAAACTACATCCTGAAATACACCCAACGGACAGATTACAGAACAATATACACGCCCAAAGAGCAGTGTCAATGCTATCAGGATTATCACAACCCCGACATTCAGTGCCAACAAAGCAGGCAAAAACTGAATTTTAGCCATCCAACCGAACCAAGCATGCAACGTTCCCGTAAAATCAAGGAACAAAAGCGTGATCAGCACGAAAAAGAATATGGCAAACGTTAGTCTGATTTTTCGTAACATACTTTTATTTTATGGAATATCATTTATAAACCAAATACTTGATAAACAAATAACCGCCGAGAATCTGTAATCCCATTCCCGGTATGCCGATGCGAAAATCCTGGAAAGCAAGCGCAAAGTTACCTATCATTGCCCACTCGCCCAGCGTCCCGATAAACTGATAAGCCAGTACTACTAATGCTAAAACAGGAATAGAGATACGTTTAAAACGATTGGCTGCATATCCGGCAACCACTGCCAGTAAAACGGATTTTAAAAGGATGGCCGGCAATACTCCTGCAGGAGGCATACCGAAAAACAAATGGTTCAAAACTGGTGAAAAGACGGCTGTCAGCAATCCAACTTTCCAACCGTATTTATAAGCAGCAATAAGCGTAAAGAAATAAATCGGTAACAAAGTAAGGCCACCCTGTGGAATAAGATGGCAAAGTTGTGGCAAAACCAGATTACCCAAAATGAAAAGAGCTGCAGCAAAATATGTCTTCACATTGTTGTAATCCAGTGAATAAAGTCTGATAGTTGTTGTTTTCATATAATATGCTTATTAAAAATTGATATTTACTCCACCCATAAAAGTTGCTTTCGGCATAGGATAACCTGCATTGATCTCATAACGTTGTGCTAACAAGTTCTCACCACGCACATAGAATGACAGATAATTGGTTGCCTTAAAGCTTCCCTGCATATCCCATAACACGAAGTTCTCTTTGGTCGCAGCGTCCAAGTCAGTATAAAGCCCCTTCACATACTGGATGCCGGTAGATGCACTCCAACGTCCTTTTCTGAAGTTCACTCCTCCATACAATTTATGCTCCGGAGAAGCCAATACCGGATTTTCCATGTGAAGCCAGCTGTAATTTGCCATCACGCTCCACACCGGATTAAACTGGTACCCTACATTAGCTTCCGCTCCCCAGTTTTCAATCTCGCCGGAATTCTGGTTCAACATGCCGCTACCATTTGGATTTGGAAGACGTATAATGAGGTTTTCACCATTGATATAGAACACATTGAGTCCATAGGACAAACGATTATCCATAAGACGTTGTGAGAAAGAAAGCTCATAATTCCAAAGTTTCTCAGGTGTCAAATCCGGATTCTGCGGAGGGAACATATACATTTCACGAATGGTAGGATTGCGGAATCCCTTACTTGCCATTGCCTTGATTTCTGCATTCTCCGGAAGATGGAAAGCCAGCCCCACTTGCGGAATGAACTCTGTACCCGTTTGCGAATGATAATCTACTCGTGCTCCGGCATCCAGCGTAAGCCATGCAGCAATATCCTGACGAAAATCTACATAACCTGCTACTTCATTCAATGACTTATTCGCCGAAGTTTCACGATGCCCATCAAAGAATTGGTTCCATGCCTCACCGCCAAAGTGAAAATAATCAGCTCCTACAGTCAGTCTGTTGCCTTGGAAAAGTTGTACACTCTGATACCATGATACTCCAAGCATCTGATCGTTAGAGTTGAAACGATACTGAAGCGGTTCTCCTCCTGGCTGATATCCGTCATTTATCCAGTGATCACCCCAATTATAGAAAAAACTCAATGCACCGGAAGTCTTTTTCGTAATAATTCTCCAATGCAAAAGAAGTCATGCCACGTGTAATACGCTGATCATTGTCTATATATGGTTTCATTACCGATCCCGGATTAGTAGCATTAAAACGAGTGACATTTACATCGCCCCAAACTTTCCAGTTATCCGTAAAGTCATAGCCTAATTTGGCATACCCGCCGTACTGTTCAAAAGCCATGTCAGCGCGATGTCCGTCTGTACGGTTATAAGAGGCAGTCACCGTACTACTGAAGCGCCCTTTCCTTATGCGGTTAGTGGCTTCGGTCTGTATGCTTCCATAGGACCCGGCACCAATGTTGATGTTTGTACGTATTCCGTCTTCCTGCATCTTACGGGTAACAATGTTAATAACCCCACCCATGGCGTTAGAACCATAAAGCACGGATGCGGGGCCACGGAGCACTTCCACACGTTCTGCCATCATAGTCTGATATGCATCGGCAATGGGGTGTCCCATCAGTCCCATATACTGAGGATGTCCGTCAATCAAAACCAATAATCCTGTAGTGGGAAGACCGGCCTGTGCGGGCCCTCCAATGCCTCTTAAAGACATTTGCCCTGATGCACCGGTAGCTACACCATATCCCATTACGCCACGTGAAGTGGAGAAAAAGCCCGGCACTTGTGAATTCAACACAGGAAGTACGGAAGTCTGCTGGCTCGCTTCAAGTTGCGGACGCCCCACTACCGATACGGTCATGGGTAAATGACGCACATCCGTTTCACTTCGCGTACCTGTTACTACTACTTCATTGATCGCATAACTTCTTGCTACCTTTGTGCTGTCCTTACCGGTTTGTGCTTGTAGGCTTACCGCACTAATCAGGCAGCCTGTAAAGAATGCAAGTACAAATCTCTCTTTTTTCATCTTGAAATAACTCTTTAATTTTATAATAGTTCCCGATTGCAAATATAGGGATCGTTACTGATAGAAACCGTAGATAAATTACGGTTGTAAATACCATAATTACTGATTAACGTATTCTAACTTACGTGTTATTCACTATCCAGGACTTGAACTCGGATGCTTTATTCTTACTGATATAGATACGTTCGGGAGTTTCTACATCCAATGTTACCAGCAAACGGTTATCAAACCAGATAGTTATATCCGTCACACTATTCCTTGCCAGGATAAATTGCTTATTCGCCCGGATAAAATCTGCCGGATTCAGAGAAGCCATTATCTGTTCCAGTGTTTTGGAGTATGGATACACATTCCCGTCTTTCAAGTAGATACAGGTATTTTTATCCGCTGTATAAAAGCATGAAACTTCTTTCAGGTCAATAGGTAACAGCTTATCTTTATATGGAATTAATAACTTGTCTTTATATTTAGGAGTCGGCACCAGTTGAGTCAATTTGGATAAGTAGTGAATCACATCCTGGCGCGTCAGTTTTTGTATTTATCCAGCGCCTGTTTTACATCTTCCACCTTGACAGGTTTTAGCAAATAATCAATGCTATTCACCTTGAAAGCTTCTATGGCGTATCTGTCATAAGCCGTCGTGAAAATAATAGAGTTTCCAACTCCATTTTATCAAAAATGGTAAATGCCGAACCGTCCGATAAATGAATATCCATAAATATCAAATCCGGTGCAGGATTCGATTGCAGCCAATGAATGGTTTGAGTTACGCTTTCCGTATTACCAGCTATTTGAATATCATAAGAGACTTCGCCAAGAATATCCACCAGATTCTCATAAGCGGCAGTCTCGTCTTCTACAATCAACACTCTCATATCTTTATGCAATTTTGATATCAGTTCTGTTTATTTAAAGGAAGATATACTCTGAATGTATTTTCATCACATTCTATCCGCATTTGCCTGTTCATCAACAAGGTAAAACGGCTTTCCAGATTTCTCAACCCTGTTCCGTTCGTATCAGGCGGAGACAGTTTAGGATAAATGGAATTACTCACCACCAGTTCTTTTTGCTCGTTCAGCCTGATAGTAATTTCCATTTTATGTTCACTGTCTATCCTATTATGAACAGTCACATTCTCTACCAACGGAAGCAGTGAAAGCACAGGCAACGTCAGTTCATCCTGCATAGCCTCATCCACTTGGATCGAGAAAACCAGTTTATTGGCAAAGCGTACTTCCATCACATAACGGAAAGATTGAATAAATTCCAGTTCTTCCCTCAAAGTAACCAGTCCTCTCTTATCACTTTGAAGAATATAACGGAAGATATCGGACAATTCATGCACATACATCAGTGTTTTTTCATCATCCTTCTTCCGAATAAGCGATTGCACTCCATTCAAGGAGTTAAAGAAAAAATGTGGATTGATCTGATTAGCCAATGCATCACATCGGCTTTGCAGATTCTCTATACGCAAACGTTCTATCTCACGTTCTTTTTCACGCTGCGTGGAGTATAACATGGAAATATGCCCGATCAACGTACACAGAGAACACAAAATAAAGAATTGGGAGATCAATGTACTACCCAGAAAATCAGTACGGATACCATAAGAGTGAATCCAATAGGAAATAGACGCGAAGCCTGCATAGGCAGCCAATGAATATAAGAAGTTACGGCCAAAACGTTCCTTAAACTGCGCTGTCGACAGTTGTCGCAAATTATAACGTAACAACAAACAAATCAGTCCCCAGAAGAAAAAAGAAACGATAAACAAAATACCAATAAAATCCCGTACAACTTACTCCCTCCAGAAATTTTATATCCCAAGGTAGACAGGCTATATTAGGGTATATGATAAAGACAGCACTAATCAGACCGACCAGTGGCAGTTTACGACTTATATAAGTATCAAATGAGAGCATAAAACATTTCTTCTTTTCTACAAAGAAAGATAATTTTTTGAGACTTGATAGCACCAAAGAATCAAAACGAAAAATAAGGTATAAAGACGAAACCACGCAAAGAGTATTAAAATTCCGAATAAATTTGGTGGTTATAAAAACAATGCCCAAATTTGCACCCCGAAAATAAAGACAGGAATATAAAAATCCTCATCGGAGGGCATTATAATCAATAATTATAGTGCCGGATAAGATGAATGGTGAGAATCATTCATCCTGTCCGGCACTTTTTTTATGCCATATCTATAGCTTCTACTAAATTGATGAAAGAATAAATTGGATGAAAGAGTTAGATTTGACACAGGGCAGCGTCCTACTATTACAATTTGCGGTTCCATTCCTAATAGCCAACGTGCTCCAGGCCCTTTACGGAGGTGCCGACCTTTTGTTGTGGGACAATATGATGACTCCGCAAGCGTAGCGGCCGTAGCCATTGGTAGCCAAGTAATGCAAACCATTGCAGGTATTATCTTGGGCATTACCACCGGAACAACCGTACTGATTGCCATTGCAACCGGAGCGAAAGACGACCGGCAAGTGGCGTCTACAATCGGTTCTTCCGTTTGGTTGTTTTCAATTATCGGCATCGTACTTACTCTGGTCATGGTATTGTTCCATGACCGAATTTCCAGCTTGATGCACACTCCGGCAGAAGCTATGGAAGACACGAAAAGTTACATTCTGGTTTGCTCGGTCGGTATACTGTTTATTGTAGGCTATAATGTCGTGTGTGGTATCCTGCGCGGACTGGGTGATTCGAAAACACCACTCTATTTTGTGGGACTGGCCTGTATAATCAATATTGTCCTTGACTTTATATTAGTGGGAGCTTTTCATCTCGGTCCTACCGGGGCAGCCATTGCTACTGTAACGGCACAAGGTGTCAGCTTTACGATAGCACTCTGGTTTTTATACCGACGCGGATTTCATTTCGAATTTACACGACGGGATATCCGATTGAATAGAGTTTTATCTAAAAGAGTCCTGACCTTGGGCGCCCCCATAGCATTGCAGGATGCATTGATCAATGTTTCATTCCTGATAATCACTGTGATTGTAAATCAGATGGGAGTCATTGCATCAGCTTCTCTGGGTGTGGTTGAGAAAATTATTGTTTTTGCCATGTTGCCTCCTATGGCTATATCATCGGCTGTAGCTACAATGACAGCACAGAATTACGGTGCAGGACTTATACAGAGAATGAATAAGTGCCTACTTTCCGGAATAGGATTTGCTCTTATTTTTTGGCCTATCGGTCTGCCTGTATTCGCAATTCCTGCCGGAAACGCTCACAGCATTCTTCACTAAAGATCCTGCGGTGGTGGCAATGGCAGCAGAATATCTACGGGGATACAGCATAGACTGTGTTGTGGTCAGTTTCGTTTTTTGTATCAATTCTTATTTCAGTGGACAGGGGAATTCACTATTCCCTATGATTCACAGTCTGATAGCGACCTTCCTGTTTCGTATTCCGTTATCTTACTGGTTCAGCCAGATAGACAGTTCTTCACTGTTTATCATGGGCTTCGCTCCACCCATTTCCACAGTAGTTTCCTTATTTATATGTATCTGGTATCTGAGATATACACGAAAAAGAAATTACTAAAACACAATTTCCCTACTTTTAGGTATTGCTTCCCTTACTCAAGAACCGTAACTTTGGCAAAAAAATAAAAGTAGCCTATGGACCCTGGAAGAAAATGTGAGGAACAGCAAAAAAAGAGAGAATTTATCAAAGTATAAGTCCTCTCTTTTTTTTTTGAATGAATTTGAATATTGTTCTTTTTTGCCAGATCGTATTAATTCCAATAATTCCCAAATAAAAATGAAAAAGAAATATGAATTTAAGAGTGTAGTAGCTGAGACACTGCTGATACCTCTTTACATGAGAGCCAAAGAGAGTCGCCGGAAAGATGCCATTTTGCGTGATCGGCAAGCCGAACAACTGGTAGAAAGTATCGAATATGACTACTCCAAATTTGATGGTGCCAAATTGAGTGCCATAGGATGTGTCGTACGTGGATTATACTTTGATAATGCTATCCGACGCTTCATTGCCACACGAAAGAATCCAATTGTAGTGAATGTAGGTTGCGGACTGGATACCCGCTATCAACGTATTGAAGAACATGACAAAGCCATATTTTACGAAATGGATTTGCCCGAAGTAATCGACTTGCGACGCGATTTACTACCGGAACCTGCGGGCGATCATTACATAGCCGGCTCTTTGTTAGAAACCCAATGGATGGATGATCTCCGTAAAAAGCATCCCGAAGGAGAGTTTATCATTGTTATCGAAGGCGTACTGATGTATTTCTATGAAAAGCAGGTACGGCAATTACTCACCCGATTGGCCGACCGATTCAGTGGTAGCGAAGTATGGTTCGATGTATGCGGGCCTATGATGGCAAACTCAAGTATATAAAACCCGACTCACTCCGGGGACACGAAGCTCAAATCCGCTCCGGCCTGAAAGACGGGCATGAAGTGGAAAACTGGGAACCACGCCTGCAACTTATTGACCAGGCACTCTACCAGAAATTCTTCCCAAAAGATGGGGATTAGGCGGTAGGCTAATGGGATTATTCCCTGGTATTTGCAAAAAGTTCAGTTCGTTGTTAGGGTACAAAATTAAATAACTACATCCTGTATTCGTTCGGGGTCATCCCCACCACCTTTTTAAATAGACGGCTTAAATGATGCGGATACTTGAAGCCCAGTTCATAGGCAACTTCGCTGACAGTCTTATTCTCATCATAAAGCCGTTCTTTTGCCTTCTCTATCACAAAAAGCTGAATGGATTCCTGAGCTGATTTACCTGTTTCTTTCTTTATCAAATCTCCGAAATAATTAGGAGAAAGATGCAATCGGTCTGCGGCATATTGCACGGATGGCAAACCGACAGTTTGCGGTTGGTCTGATTCAAAGTAATCACTGAGCAGATTTTCAAAACGCACCAGAATATCTTTATTTATGTTTTCACGCGTAATAAACTGACGATCATAGAAACGCTGGCAATGATTCAGCAAAAGCTCAATCGTAGAGGCAATAATATCTTTGCTATGCTTATCTATGGCACGCTCCAATTCTTCTTGTATTTCAATGAAACAATTAAAGATAATCTGCCGTTCACGCTCGGACATGTGCAAAGCCTCATTGGCTTCATACGAGAAAAAGCTGTAATCTTTCATTTTACGTCCCAATGAAGTACCCCGTAGCAAATCGGGATGAAAAGCCAACACCCACCCTTGAGGATTCAGTGTTTCTCCGTCATCATCAATTCCTGCCACTTGTCCAGGAGCCACAAATACCAGCGTGCCTTCCTGGTAATCGTACGTGCTGCGCCCATAAGACAATTCCCCACACTTGAGCTGTTTCAGAAAAACACAATAAAAGCCAAAATTCTTACGTCCATGTTTTAAAGACTTCAATGTTGAGAAGTCGACCACACTAACAAGCGGATGCAATGTCTCCACTCCCATTGCCATATTATACTCCTGAACAGTATTCAATTTTACGATTGTACCCATAATCTGATAATTTAATCTGATGACAAAAATAACAGTTTTCTTTCAGCATTCCATCACTTGTATTGCAAAATCTGTAATATTGGTATAAGAAACTGTAACCTGTGTATACAGTTCATTATCAAGTATTCAATCAAGATCTTAAACCTGTAATAATGGTGCATAAAGCAGTAATCTGTCTATTTACAAACTTCATCTCACCACTTACCTTTGCAACATCAAAAACAATAAAAAATCAAGAGTTATGAAATACAGAGAATTAGGAAAGAGCGGACTTAAAATTTCCGCATTGGGTTTAGGTTGCATGGGTATGAGCCACGGTTATGGTGCTGCCGCTGATAAGAAAGAAATGATCGGCCTTATTCATCAAGCTATAGAACAAGGAATCACCTTTTTTGATACCGCTGAAGTATATGGTCCATACACCAATGAGGAATTAGTAGGTGAAGCCTTAGAACCTTATCGGAAAGATGTAGTCATTGCTACCAAATGTGGTATTCAGATGATCGACGGTAAACAAGTTGTCATTGGTAAACCGGAAGTAATACGGAGTTCTATTGAAGGTTCCCTCAGGCGTCTGCGGACAGATCATGTAGATTTGTACTATCTGCACCGTGTAGACCCGAATGTTCCTATAGAAGAAGTGGCAGAAACCATGAAAGAATTAAAACAAGAAGGCAAAATTCTACATTGGGGACTATCAGAAGCTGGTGTACAGACTATCCGCCGGGCACACCAAGTCTATCCGCTGACTGCCATTCAAAGCGAATACTCTATGTGGTGGCGCGAACCGGAGAAAGAATTATTGCCCACTCTCGAAGAACTAGGCATCGGTTTCGTTCCCTTCAGCCCTCTGGGTAAAGGTTTCCTGACGGGAAACATCAGCAGAGACACACAATTCGGTAAAGACGATTTCCGCAGTATCGTTCCACGCTTCACTGCCGAGAATCTGAATGCCAATCAGGTTATAGTTGACTTTGTGAGAAAGCTGGCGGAAGAGAAAAATGTAACACCTGCACAGATTGCATTGGCCTGGATACTCGCTGTAAAACCCTGGATCGCTCCCATTCCAGGAACCACCAAACTGAAACGCTTGGAAGAGAATATACAAAGTATCAATGTGGAAATAAGCCCGGAAGAGTTGACCAGGATCAATGATATGCTTAATTCTATTCCAGTGTCAGGCGACCGCTATCCGGCAGAGTTAGCAAAAAAAGAGTAGGCAAATAACCAAAGGGCTTAAAATAATACAATAATCTGCAATGTCCGGGGATATTAAGGAAGTAAAGTGTTTTAATATAAAATCCAATAAAAGAAAGTTATTATGCAGAAAGTAAAATTAAATAATGGCATCGAAATGCCAATTCTTGGTTTCGGCGTATATCAGATCGAAGATCAAGCCTTGTGTGAACAATGTGTATATGACGCTATTGAAACAGGTTACCGTTCTATAGATACGGCTGCCGCTTATGGTAATGAAGAAGCTGTAGGAAGAGCCATCAAACGCAGTGGTGTCCCCCGCGAAGACTTGTTTATCACTACCAAACTCTGGATATCAGATGCCGGTTATGACAAAGCAAAGAAAGCCTTCGAAGCATCCATGAAACGTTTGCAACTCGATTATCTGGACCTGTACCTTATTCATCAGCCATTCAATGACTATTACGGTGCTTGGCGTGCTATGGAAGAATTATACAAGGAAGGCAGTATTCGTTCCATCGGCGTCAGCAACTTTATGCCCGACCGCTTGGTAGATCTGATCCTTCATAATGAAATCACACCTGCCGTCAATCAGGTAGAAACTAATCCTTTCTATCAACAAATCGAAGCAGAGGCATTCATGCAAGAGAAAGGCGTTCAGATAGAATCATGGGCTCCATTTGCCGAAGGAAAAAACAATATGTTCCAGAATGAAACATTGGCAGCCATTGCAAGCAAATATGGTAAATCCATAGCACAAGTCGTATTGCGATGGTTGATACAAAGAAATATTGTCGTTATCCCGAAATCCATCCGCAAAGAACGAATTATTGAAAACTTCAATGTATTCGATTTTGAACTGACGAAAGAAGATATGAAAAAGATTGCAGCGCTGGATACCAATGCCAGTTGCTTCTTCTCGCATCGTGATCCGAAGATGGTAGAGTGGCTGAGTGGACTACACTAAAACAGTCCAAGCCCGGATATATTTCAATAAGATTAGTTGCATACAATCGGCATATTAGTTACTTTTTGTAGAGTGTTTTATAAATCAGAAAGATATGAATAGAATAGATATACAAAATAGCTCTTATGCCGATTGTCCTATCCGAATGATACTATCACGAATCAGTGATAAATGGTCGATACTGACGCTCTTCACACTAACGCAGGCACCCGTCATGCGGTTCAATGAACTGCAAAAGACAATACCTGACATATCACAAAAGATGCTGACGGTTACTCTACGCACATTAGAAGAAGACGGACTTGTGAAAAGAAAAATCTATGCACAAGTCCCTCCTAAAGTGGAATACTCGCTGACAGATAGAGCCATGTCGTTATTGCCCCATATAAACTCCTTAATTTCATGGGCACAAGAAAATATGAATGATATATTAGATGACAGAAAATCTTATAGGAAAGCGTAATTACATCGCTTTCCAGAACTTCTGGAAGTCTTTGTAACGTCCATAACAAACCAGTTCATCACCAGCTTGTACCTGATCATTTTCAGGCAATTCATTCATCACATCATGTTCAGTAAATGAAATACCCAGACAGTTTTTCAAGGTCTTGGCACGCTTTAAAGCCAATAACTTCAAGCTGAATTCCTTATCCAGATTCAATTCATTAGCATAATATCCTATCATCTTCTCCGGCACAGCGAACTTCACTACATAGTAATCCGTATCTACCCGGAAGGTTTCCATATTGGAGCCAAACTCTAACAAATGCACCAAACCACGGGCTGCATCTTCCTCCGGAGTAAGAATCCGTTCCAAACCAAAAGCCTCAAGTACGGAACGATGTACATTATCAATGGCCCGCGCATAAATGTGAGCCACTTTTTGTTGTTTCAACAAAGCCACCACGCGAATAGAAGCACCAAAATTCTCGCCAATAGCCACGATTACCACATCCACACCACTCAAGGGGAGAGCGGCAAGTGCCTGTTCATCTGTTGCATCCAACACAAAAGCCGTAGCAATCTTTTCTTTGATACTGTCTACGCGACTTGCACTCACATCCGCCCCAATTACTTCGTGTCCCAACACCGATAATTCTTCGGCAAGCATGTGCCCGTAATTTCCTAAACCGATAATAATATACTTCATAATTTCTGTTTTTACTACTTACTACTAATTTATAATGATCTGCCCACTCGGATACTGATATTTCGTATGTTTCTTTTGCTTGATGATACCCAACATCAGAGTAATCAGTCCCACACGTCCGATGAACATCAGAAAAGCAACAAGCAATTTACTGTTATCCCCCAAAGTCGGAGTAAGATTCAGACTGGAACCTACCGTACTCAACGCCGACACACACTCAAACAGAAGTGCCATGACAGATGCCTGAGGTTCCCAAATTGTCAGAATAAACACAAATACAAACAAAACACTGATAGACATCACTACCGTCGCATTGGAACGGCGAATGGAATCGTAAGACAGTTCACGGCCAAATACCTCCACTCGCTCCGTACCGCGCAACACAGCAACCAGATTCAATACAACTACTGCAAACGCATTCACCTTGATACCACCCGCCGTGGACTGTGCAGCACCGCCCACCCACATCAGGAAGATATAAACCAATACACTCTGTACTCCCAGCGAAGCCAAGTCCACGCTTGTAAACCCGGCAGTACGCGGACAAGTCGCATTAAAGAACGCCTGTGTCCATTTATCAGCGACGGACATACCGGCAAAAGCATGATTCCACTCAAAAACAGCGATAAGCACCGTACCAAACACCAATAGCAGGAAAGTCATAATCAGAACAATCCGTGTATTCAGATTATACAGATGATAAAAACGATGCCTGTCCCACTCCCACGTATGCAAAAATTTCCAGATGCGGCGCAAATGATGAAGTACTATATCTTTGAAATTCACCAATATCGGGAAGCCTATACCTCCCAGAATAATCAACAGGGATATATAGATTAGGAACGGATTATGCCCTGTCATCACCAGCGGATTGCCTAGATTTCCGGGCAACGTGGAAAAACCGGCATTACAGAATGCGGAAATAGCATGAAAGGCCGAGAACGCCACTTCTTCCTCAAACGTCATCCCCATCGTACCATAAATGTCGCTCCAGATGGCAAGCATACCAATACCTTCAATAGCCAACGTGAATCCCAATATGTACAGCAAAGTGGAAAGTAACGAATTCAACGAATTGGAACTGACCATATCACGAACCACCAACTGATTATAAAAGGATGTATTCCCCATAAAGAACATCGCAAAGAAACTGGTCAGTGTCATTACCCCTAGGCCGCCAATCTGTATCAGCAGGATAATCACCACAAAACCGGGCGTAGTAAAAGTAGACGCTACATCCACCGAAGTCAAACCCGTGACACAAACCGCACTGGTAGAGATAAACAGCGAGTCCACCCACGAAATACCGCTCACCGTACATCGGGGCAACATTAGCAAACCTGTTCCAATAAGGATGATTATCAGAAAACTACCAGCCAGAATCAAAGAAGGATTCGTTCGCCGTCCCAACACCCTGACCAAGCCATTGGATAAATTAAGGAAAGAGAAGATCAACAGAAGCACTATATGATAGGGCTTTCCATTCAATATTTCCCAAAAATGCAGAATAGCTCCCTCCTCTTCCGGTCGATGAAAAATAACAGGGATAAGGGTAAGGTAAAGCAAGGCAATCAATATCCACGTCAATTTCTTAAAAGTACGCTTTGTGTCCCTGTATTCCAATAACAGGCGCAAAGTGACTTCGGACAGGAAAACACCCCATACAAACCGATAGAGTGTTTGCAGTTGAGAAGCCTCGTGTTCGGAAATAGTAAAGCCGTGTTCATATACCACTCCCATAATTAACAGAATAGAAGCCAGGTAGGCTATATAAGTCACCCCTCCAAGAATGATCCGAGTGTACGGATGAATCCATTTATTCTGATACAACAAGAATTTATGATAAATCTTCATGTAGACATCAAATTAAATATCGGGCAAACATAAACAAAACAATGCGTATAGACAAAAAACAAAAGAAAAAAGAAATTGTTTTAAAAATAATAGTTACATTTGGCCTCGTAAAAATTTTAATAGAAGTAACCACTATGAGCAACAAGACAAAAAGATATTTCCTCCCGGAAGAGGAAATACCACATTATTGGTACAATATACAGGCAGATATGGTGAACAAACCGATGCCTCCGCTTCATCCCGGTACCAAACAACCACTGAAAGCCGAAGATTTATATCCTATCTTTGCACAGGAACTATGCAAACAGGAACTGAATCAGACCGATAAGTGGATCGAGATTCCCGAAGAAGTACGCGAAATGTACAAATATTATCGTAGTACTCCACTGGTTCGTGCTTATGGACTGGAAAAAGCATTAGGTACTCCGGCACATATCTATTTCAAGAATGAGAGTGTAAGTCCGATGGGATCGCACAAGCTGAATTCTGCCATTCCCCAGGCTTATTATTGCAAGAAAGAAGGAGTTACCAACGTTACCACTGAAACCGGTGCCGGACAATGGGGAGCTTCGCTGGCTTATGCTGCCCGTCTGTTTGGACTGGAAGCTGCCGTTTACCAAGTGAAAATCAGTTATGAGCAAAAACCTTACCGCCGCAGCATCATGCAGACGTTCGGCGCACAGGTTACACCGTCTCCGTCTATGTCCACCCGTGCAGGAAAAGATATTCTGACGGCTCACCCCAACTACCAGGGTTCATTGGGAACCGCTATTTCAGAAGCCATCGAACTGGCTCAGACTACACCGAATTGTAAATATACATTAGGCTCTGTATTGAGCCATGTAGCTCTGCACCAGACTGTAATCGGTCTGGAAGCCGAAAAACAGATGGAAATGGCAGGAGAATATCCTGATATGGTGATTGCTTGTTTTGGTGGTGGTTCCAATTTCGGTGGTATCGCATTCCCATTCATGCGCCACAAGATCCTGGAAGGTAAGCAAACACGCTTCATTGCTGCCGAACCGGCTTCTTGCCCGAAACTGACACGCGGTAAATTCCAATATGATTTCGGTGACGAAGCAGGATACACTCCATTACTGCCTATGTACACGCTGGGACATAACTTTGCTCCCGCTAATATTCATGCAGGTGGATTGCGTTACCACGGTGCAGGCGTCATCGTTTCTCAACTATTGAAAGACGGTCTGATGGAAGCTGTAGACATCAAGCAACTGGAATCATTCGAAGCCGGCTGTTTATTTGCCCAAGCTGAAGGTATCATTCCCGCACCGGAATCTTGCCACGCTATTGCTGCCGCCATCCGCGAAGCAAACAAATGCAAGGAAACAGGTGAAGAGAAAGTAATCCTGTTCAACCTCTCCGGTCACGGATTGATTGACATGGCCTCATACGATAAATATCTCTCCGGTGACCTCGTAAACTACGAACTGACCGATCAGGATATTCAGAAGAATCTGGATGAAATAGGCAGTCTGGCATAAGGATACCTCATACATATCAATAAATGTTTGCCAGGCTGACGAGCGGCTCATAGAGTTTTTCAATATCCTGCGCATCCAATTCAATATCAACCTGGTCCCCCGGAATCAACCGTATTCCGGGGGGCTTTGCGTCTTTACCATCCCGGTGTACATTGATAATGGTACAGTTTTCAGGCAAAGAAAGTTCGTCTACAAGTTTGCCATCCATATATGAACCCGTCATCACCTCTATGGATAGTTTATACCTTGTCTGTTCCTGGAAAGCAGGAGTATTGATCATATCCTCATAAAGCGTCACGTTGAAAGGTCTTATCTGAAGAAGTTCCGTAAAATAATAAGTCAATCCACCCACTACCACCGATGGGTAGAACACCTCAAAATGTCCTGTTATCTCGGTAATCAATACAATAGCTGTCAAAGGGGTACGTATCACAGCCACCAGGAAAGCAGACATTGAAATCAGCATTACATAACTGACATTCTCCGGCTCAATAACCCCATATTCCACTCCCAACAGACCAACAATCTGCCCCAGTAACCCACCGGTGACCAGTGTAGGAATAAAACTTCCACCCGGCAAACCGGATGAAACGCAGATAACGGAAAAACCGAAATGCAACAGCATCATTGCCGTTACCCACATAATTGGTGCATGGCTGCCGGATTGCGCCTGCTCCAAAAGAAACTGTTCTCCCCCACCCGTCAGGTTGACCTGCATAAAGGAAATAATATAAGCGACCAGCAACAGATAGAACATCTTCATATATACCGAAGATTTTACCGTTGCATACACCCGTTTGAAAGAAACCATCATCATGGAATATAATTTTCCGCAAACAGAAATAATCACTGCAAGCAACAGGAAGTACTTCACCTGGATTCCAAAAGAAAAACCGGGCTCGGCCACTTGTATCAAATGATAAGAATTTACCGGAAAAACCATGCTTGCCACCGCACCGGCCACTACACCGGCCAGCAAGGTAGTGATAGCGGTTTTGGGAGCATCAAAACGTTCGATGGATTCGATGACAAGCAATGAAGAAGCCAGCGGCGCCGCAAACGCAGCCGCAAGGCCGGCACCGGCACCGGCAGCAAGCAATTGCTTTCGTTCACCACGTAGAATACGTGTCCAGCGTGCCACAAGGCATCCTACATACGAACCTATTTGTACGGAAGGCCCTTCACGTCCCAGCGATAATCCGGCCGAAACCGAAAGAATTCCACCGAAAAACTTAGAAACCAACTCTATGAAAGGATGCTTATAAGTAATGCGCCCGTTGATGGCAGCACGTGTTTGAGGAATACCTCCTCCGGTGATAAGCGGCATTTTCATCACCAGCCAGGATACGAATATCAGTACCGCCCAAAAGAAAAGAAAAAGAGGAATATGCCAGTACCACTCCGGACGGGAAGCAAAAAACTCACTTCGCAAGTTAAAGAAATAATATAGGCAGTAATGATAGGGAACAGCCACCAACCCCGTCAGCAATCCTACGAAGATGCTGACGAAATACAGGCGGGCATCAACCAGTTTCAGTTTCACAACATACCACTTCCTCAGTTTTCTAAAGTTTTTGAACCTTTGAAACATTCCTCAGAGTTTTCTTTTATTAATTTGAGTATCTACAACAAATTAACCCTGTTGAAGTTTCCACACTTTGCGTTTTTTACTTTTTCCCCATCATATTCAATCGCAGGATAGCGTGCACCATAAAATAACGTCCCAATACATTGTAATCCGCATCACGTATGGCAGTAGCCGAGATGGTGCGTACCATTGAAATCTCCTGGCGAAGAATATCATAAAACTTGAAACGCAGTAGCAATTGTTTCTTTTTCAAGAAAGCTTTCGACAGTTGGCAGTTCCATATCAGGTTCTTCCGCCCGCTGCTGTCGTATCCATATCCGGTACGAAGAAAATATGTGAGATCACTGCTGCACTCGAAGCCCCAGGGGAGATAATACTGCAAGTCTCCTCCAAGTTGATAGTCGAACGTTTCCGTGCGCATATCTTTCACGTTATTATACGAATTATTATACAGCACTTCTCCACGCGCACTCAGTTCGAGTTGCCGGGTACGAAAAGTAAATTGCAGGCGTTCACGCGCTGTGAGGTGCTTCACGGAACTCTTCATCGGCTCTTCTTTGTTCTGAGTAGTATATCCGTTCTGATTTCTATATTGCAAATAGGAATAGGTACGAAACAGCCAGTTGCGGTTCTTGAAAGGCCCGCTCAATGAAAGTGCACCTGATGCCCGCCAGTTACCATTCAAATTAACAGGCATGGTGGTTCTGCCTCCCGTTTCGCTGTCGTAAGTCACCTGGTTCGTTACACTGTTGAGCACATTCTCCACAAAAAGAGATACCACCATGTTGCGCTGATGTTTCACATTATACGAATTATAATTCAGTGTAAACGTATTGGTATATGAAGGTTTCAAAGAAGGATTACCAATGCGGATATTCAATGGATTCGTCATGTCGGCAACCGGTTGTAGGTCACGAACACTCGGCTGTCGTCCTTTTCCTCTATAAATTGCCTGCAACTGTGTACGCTTGGAAAACTTATAACGGAAATTCAGCGTCGGTGAAAAGTTCAGAACCGTTTTACTCATTTGATGTTTGGAAACATCATCCAGAAAAGAACGGCTATCCAGTTTCTGGGGTTCCAGATCGACACCTATATTGTAGTTGTACTTTTTCCGGGAAGTACGGACAGCCATATTGAAAAGATGGGTGCTGTATTGGCTCTCAAAACTATTACTGGCCAGAGAATCGTAATCGGCAACAAAATCTTCCATTGCCTCATCCCAGTTATAGACAAAGCGGTCCGAATTAGTTACCCGGTATTGATAACTGTAACGAAACTGAAGAAAGTAACGGTTAGGCAACGGCTCCACATACACCAGTTGCAGACGATAATTATATCCGTCACCTTCATCATCCACACGCTGGTTGACTACTTTCTCTGTATCATTCTTAAAATAATGTGTAGTAGAAAAGTTTTTCCTGTCGGCAGAAGAAGTATTCGTTCCATAATCCACTTTCAAAGCCAGATTCCGTCCTTTACGGCTGAACTTACGGTTGACTTGCAACATAAAGGTCAGATTATACTGGGAATTATCGTAAAGATTAGAAGCCGTTCTTTCATTCAGAAGTGTTTCGTCCGACCAACTCTGTTGATATCCACTATTCCTCCTGTCACTTGCCACATAGCGATATTGCGGACGAAACACCAGATTGGTGACTGAATCAATTTTCCATTCCAGATAAGCATTCGCCGTCAGGTTGTGGTTCTTCATGTGATTGCTGTTAGTGCTGTGGCTTATCGATTTATCCTGTTTCAGGAAATTATCCACCGTAGTACTGTTATCCTCCGAACGGTCGGTACCCGTATATTGCACATTGGAGCGAAGCTTCACTCTGTCCCAGTCATGAGTGAAGTTCATGCCTAAAGAATGTGAGGTGACCAGTCCCACCCTATTCAGAATATTTCCACTGGCAGCCGACGACTCCCGTTGCAACTCCGAGAAGCCTTGATTGTTAGTGTTATTCAGATTACCGATAATAGTAAGTTGAGAATTATCCCGGAAGCGGTTCAGGGTATTGGCAAGTTCATACCTCCCTTTGTTACCCGTACCTGCCATGAAATTATCCATCCATCCTTTCTTCATGTCCTTTTTCACCCCCAGGTCAAGTATCATTTCCTCATCCCCGTCATCAATTCCGGTCAGACGTGCCAAATCGGATTTACGTTCATAAGCTCTCAGCTTCTCCACCATTTCCACCGGCAGATTTTTCAAGGCAGCTTTCGGATCGTCCGCAAAGAACTCTTTGCCGTCTACCAATATCTTCTTAACTTCCTTGCCATGAATCAACAGCTTTCCATCGCCATCTATCTCTCCACCAGGCAATTGTTTTACAAGATCTTCGAGCATAGAACCTTCGGGGGTACGATAGGCAGAGGCATTGAAGACCGTGGTATCCTGTTCGGTAACTGCCAGAGGAGCTTTACCCACCACTACCGTTTCGCCCAACAAAATGCCATCGGAAAATAGTGCAATATCACCCAAGTTCTGCGAAGTACCTCTGAATGAAGAGGAATAGGTTTAGAAAAAGTGGTATAGCCAATGAAAGAAATCTCTAAAAGCAATTTCTTGTCTTTGGGCCAGACAACCGGCATCCTGAATTTACCGTCGTCCGTAGTGGCTACACCCGCCAGAAAAGTACTGTCCGGCAAGGTCAATAAACGTACCGCCGCATACCCCACCGGCTGCTTCGTATCCTTATCAACAACACGTCCGGCAAAGCTTCCTTTGCCGGACTGTGCATTAACAGTCATACCTGACCACAACAAAACAACATAGATTAAGATGTTTCGGAAAGTCAAATATGTATGCCTGCCATGATCCATTCGTGTTTATCAAGTAGTTTAATGAAAAATGTTATTTATTATTTGAAGCTGGTCTTGCATGAGCCGGCCGTTTTCCCTGACCATGTTTCTGACCTTTTCTTCTGTCAAATTCCTTTCTGAATTTATTCGCATTGCTTTTTTCTGTCTGATAAATTTTTGCAATCTGCTTGGGAGACAGAATCTTGCGGAATTCATTATAATATTTCTCGCGAATATCCAGTATCTTACGACTTTGCGCAAACTGATCCTTGATCTGCTTTTCTATTTCCGCATCTGTCAGTACAGGTTTGGTAGCCGGGGTTGCTTCCGCATTATTGTTCCTGGGCCTTTCCCTGCGGTTCATCATCCGACATTCGCTTAAATCTTTCAGATATTTTTCGTAAACCGGAGTGAACTTGGCAGCTGTTGCATCATCCAGCATCAGTGTCGTCACCATCTGATTGGCTTGTCTTTGAATCATTTGTTCAGGTGTAGGACGTTGCTTATTGGTTTTGTTATCCTTGTTCTGAGCAGAAATTGTCTGGCTGCCAATCAGGAGCGCAGCCAAAATTACATAAATAAACTTAGTCTTCATAATCTTCTTGTTTTTAATTAATACCTAATTTAAAAATATGTCATTCTCAGAGAAGTTGACGAGCTCTTCCAACTCCTCATCCGACAGTTCGTGAATCCATTTATCAACCGGATCGCTGCTACTTCTTTCTATAGCCAACATATCCGAAGTTCCTGCAGGTGCATCTTCCGTCCGGAGATAAGACGGAACAAACAATACCCCTGCCAGTATTGCAGCTGCCGCTATGGCAGTAGAGAACATTATCTGTAAACGATGTTTCCGGCGTTGCCCGCCGCAAGTACGTTCCATCACCTTCTGCTGCATATCCTCAAAAAAATTATCAGGAGTGCGGTAAGGGGTCTTTTTACCGATATCGTCAAAATCAAATTCTTTATTCATCGTCCTATCTGTTTAAGATGTATTCTTTTATTTTTTCTTTCGCATAGTGATAATTCACTTTGAGAGTATCGACCTTACTATCCAGTATACGGCTGATTTCTTCATAATCGAGCTCATCGTAATAGCGTAGGTTGAATATTAGCCGTTGTTTTTCGGGCAAACTCAGTATGGCTTCCTGAAACTTGACCGCCAGTTCATTTTCGTAATCAATGTAATCGGAAGCCTTCAGTTTACCTATCAGTTCCTCTTGCACTTCTTCGGCAGGAATTGCTTCTTCATCCTTTCGTGTATTCAGCAAGCGCAAACTTTCATTGGTTGCAATCCTGTATATCCAGGTGCTCAGCGAGCTTTCACCACGAAACTGGTCCAAATTACGGTACACCCGGATAAAGACTTCCTGAAGAACATCTTCTGCATCCTCGTGCGACACAACCAAACGCCGTATATAATTATATATAGGTACCTGGAAGTTATCCATCAGCATCTTAAACCCTTTCTTCGGGTCGGAAGCATATACCTGCCGGATCTTATCCTCGTTTATCATCAATTCAGTTTCTTAGCTTTATTAGGTTAGAAACAGAAAGAAGGATGAAGTTAAATCGGGAAGTTCACATTTTGCATTTATTAAATAAGTGGTTAAAAATAAAGTTTCTTATCTTTGCCGGCAACTCTCCCGTTTCAGATTAACTAAAAAAGAAGGATATCGATATGGAATGTAAAATCAGAAAATGGAAAATAGACGATGCCGCCGAACTTGCAGCAACCCTAAATAACAAAAACATTCAGGACAACCTTCGGGACGGTCTGCCTTATCCCTACACTGAAGACGATGCAAAATATTATATCAATGAAATGCTGAAGGCTGATAAGAACAGTATTTTCGCCTTCGCCATCACCGCTGATGATAAAGTAGTGGGAAGTATTGGTGTGTTTCGCAAAGACAACATCCACTCGCTGACTGCCGAAATAGGCTATTATATAGCAGAACCTTTTTGGGGCAAAGGCTTGGGAACCTGCGCTATCAAACAGACCTGCCAGTATGTTTTTAGTAACACTGATATCCTCCGTATTTTTGCAGAGCCGTTTAGCTATAATATCGCTTCCTGCCGGATTCTTGAAAAAAGCGGATTCAAAGACGAAGGAACACTCAGAAGTAATGCAGTCAAGAACGGACAGATTCTGGATATGAAGATGTATTCACTCCTCAAGACTGATAACGAAAGGACATAAAAAAAGGCTATCTATCCCAGACAGCCAATCTTTTGTTAACCTTAAATCTAATACTATGAAAAACACATTGCAAAGATACGGACTTTGAGGATATCTCCAAATTTTCAGGGTGATCTACAACATATTACAACATGTTTTAATAGACACTATATTTTCGTTAACCATTAAGGATTCATTGTGTTAATAATTAACATATCCAATCTTTGACTGACGCAATATTGGTAAGTGTAGTAATAATCTATTGCTAACACTGTATCTCCTTTCTCTGCATTATCTGTCCGATTATATTAACCTCTGCATTTTCTGATTTGTTTCATTGCTTGAAACTCATAGTTTCATGCCGAGAAACCAAGAGTTTCATGCTTTGAAACTGACAGTTTCACACCGAGAAACCAACAGTTTCAAGCGGTGAAACTACAGACGATGAGGAACGACGAAAAAGAAGAGGTATAATGAAACAATCCCTCCATATTATTGGATATATGCAAAAGAACTGTTAAATTCGCAAATAGAACAATTGCACTTTTTCTTTTTGCGTTGTTTATAGCATAGAGACCCGAACTATTAATTAAGAAATAAGATTGATGCTGAAAAGACTTATCTTCTGCCTGTGGATATTGTTACCCTTCTCTTTGTTTGCGCAAAACAAAGAGGAAAGTTCTACCGCACACGATAGCCTTAGTACCGAAAAGCATCAGGGGGCCTTCATGAAGGCTATAAAGAAGTTCCTCAACTTCAATGATTTCGACACAACTTATATAAGCCCCAACCGATACAACTATGCCTTGATGCTCGATCATTTCACAAACTACGAATATTACTCCGTAGGTACCGCCGCCCCCGAGCCCCAACGGCTCCGCTTCACCCCCAACCCTCGCAACAAGATAGGGGCTTACTTTGGTTGGCGCTGGATATTTTTAGGATGGTCAGTAGATACGGACGGGCTCCTTGGAAAGAAAAGTGGGAAAAACAGAGGGACAGAATTTGACCTCAGCCTTTACAGTTCCAAGTTAGGGGTGGATCTTTTCTACCGTCGCACAGGTAACGATTACAAGATACATAAAGTAACAGGCTTTTCCGACCGTGTTCCTTCTAATTATTCGGAAGACTTCAACGGTCTGAAAGTAAATATGAAAGGATTCAACTTATACTATATCTTCAACAACCGGCATTTCTCTTATCCGGCAGCTTTCAGCCAGTCCACCAACCAACGTCGGAATGCAGGTACACTCACAGCCGGCCTTTCCGTATCTACGCATAATTTGAAGTTTGATTATGCCAAGCTACCCGAAATCATTCAAGAAACAATGAACCCCGGAATGAAGGTTAGACACATAAAATATACCAATATCAGCCTCAACTTCGGATATGCCTATAACTGGGTATTTGCCCGTAACTGCCTGGCATGCCTGTCGCTCAGTCCGGCTGTTGCTTATAAGACGTCGCGTATAGAGAAAGACACAGAAGAGCCCAGCGACTGGTACAAGAACTTCAATATTGATTTTATATTACGGGCGGGTGTGGTATACAATAACAGCAAATATTTTGTAGGTACTTCCTTTCTGGGCAGGACGTATGATTATTACCGGGATAACTTCTCCCTGAACAATGGATTCGGGACGTTGCAAATATATGCCGGATTCAATTTCTATCTGAAGAAAGAGCACCGGAAGAAAAAATAATCTATCCGCAAATTACCAGAACTTATTATGTTCTGCGCTATATTCAAATCCAGCTGACTGCAACAGTCCTACAATCGTCTCTTTATTGACATTCATATCATCACAGAGTTCATCCAATGAAGAATAACAGTCACGCAATTTCGTATTGATGAAGCTGAAAAGCATCATCGGGTCTTTAGGTAATTCCATCTTTCTACTAATACTTATTGATTCCGGCTGCAAAATTACAATTATCCGGACTATCTTATTCCTCCTGATGATCTATTTTTTCTATCTTTAACGCTACTTTCTCTATAATTCTACTGAGTTCTTCCTCCAATGGAATAACGTTGAAGTCCTCCCAGAAATGTTCATCATACTTAAACTCTTCATCTGCAAGTACGGTACGGGGAGGCAATCTTTCAGCTCGGGAGAAGCGGGTTACATTCTCCGTATCCACCAGACAGGTCACCATCTCGAACCAAGTATGCAAAGTAGGGTTGCTAAAGAAAAAACGTTTCCGCTTCATCTTGAAGTAAAGGTCGCCACGGATATGATGGATATAATAAGTACCTTTCCACGGTTTATACGAAATAGTATATACCACCTTCTGTGTCGTCAGATTTATCTTTGGCGCCTGTCTGACAACAAAGATCCGTGTAGCCTCCTTGATGTACTTGGGATTTATCTCAATGCGGGCCTGCACCAAAGCACTGTTCTCAGAGTCAATATACAACGCCCCACAATAAAGAGGCGACCTGACACTCCGCTTCTGCTCAAAATAAACCACATTGACGCAACGGTCATCTATGAATGTAATGTCACCGGAGGTATACATATACGGATTATCTTCCGCATCAACCGACAGAAAATCCGGCAGGTCTTTCATTATATCCAACTGCAAACAAGCCTGGATACCGGCCCTGATCTTAGCAACCAGACTGTCTGTACTCTCCCGGTTATCAATCTTACTCATCTTTAGCAGCTTCACCTGATCGGATACGTTCATCTCCGGCAAAGAAGATTTATAAACTTTGAAAACAGCTTCCGTCAAGCTCTGAAATTTATTTTTCAACTGCACCCCCTCCCGATAGAACGTAGTCAGATAAGCGGGATTCAATGAATAGTTTTCCCCGCGCTGATTTACCATTTCACGCAATAGTTTCTTGGGTTCCACCAACCGTATCAACACTTCTTGCAAAGGAACAATTTTAGGTTCCAGGCTCAACACATTGTCCCGGCCAATCAGCGTAGATGCTTCAATGCTTTGTGCAACATATCCTAAATGGGAAAAAGAAAGCTTGCCATTTTTCAGGGAGTCAGGCAGATTAAGCCTGAACTCCCCGTTCTTATTTGTAATATTACCTATTGAAGTTCCTTGAAGAATGACCGACGCACTCACAACGGGATCACCCGTTTCTTTATCCCGCAAAAGACCGGTAATGGTGAAATAGGCTGGCAAAGGTGTCTCTTCCGAGACTTTCCGCTTCCGTACGACCTTCTCCGCAGGAGGCAGAATCAAGATGTGATTTCCTATCACTTTCAGTTCTAATGTCCGGTCGCCTACAATTTCATAGATGGCTTGCCGGACCGTACAGTTTTTCTTTTTTGTCCTAACTTCAATGTCATTATTCACCACCTTACTGTCATATACGAAAAGATAGCCGGATTGTTCCGACACTTTGCTCAACAGGGAATATACCGTTCCTTTCGTCCCGGGTAACCGGATGATACGTTCCAACACATCTCCTCCGTCCGCCCTCATATCACAGGTAATGAGAAGCAGGCTCAGAAAAATTATGAAGAAACGATGAAGTTTCATGATTTATATAGTTAAGTTATCATTCGGATAAAATCAGTTTATCACCTTCACGTGAACATTTCAAACTCAGCGCCCAGCAAATAAGTTCCGCTACTGTTTCGGGGGAATTATTCTCAAATTCAATGGTCAGCTTCCGTTTACTCAGAACCGGTGATGCCGCCTGTATCTGCAAAGTAGGAGCTTCAGCATTCACCACCCGCAGAATATCTTCCAGACATTCATCTTTGAAGCGTATATTCTTTGTATACTGTCTGAACTCATCGGAATCTCCTGTCTCACTCAGTTGTAACTGCCGCGCCTGCAAGGTAACGGTTTCCCCGGCATTTACCAGTACACTTTGTCCGCCTTGCTTCAGCGAGACCTTCACTCTGCCCCGCTGCACGGAGAGCCGGAAAGAGTCATCTCCATGACTACGGACATTGAAAGCTGTACCCAACACTTCTATCTGTACCTTTTCCGTTTCAATCAGAAAAGTTTGTTCATGTTTCTTTGCTACATCAAAGAAAGCTTCTCCCTGTAAGTTCACTTCCCGCTTGTCCGTAGCAAAATGTTCGGGATACTTCAGCGTGCTCTCCTGTGCCAGATATACTACAGAACCGTCTTCGAGCGTGGTAACCAACATGGATGCTTCACGATTTTCTTGCGTCACCAGATTGAGGCTTTCGATCTCTCCTCCCGGAACAAACCACAACGCAGATGCCAGATAGACGAAACCGGCAATTACGGCAGCCGCCAATGTTCCCCATTTCAAGAGAAGTTTGCGACGCACTACCCCTTCCCGCCCTGCTCCTGTGAGCAGGTTATCTTCATCCAAACGAGCATACAACCGTTCCCATGCCTCATCCGTCTTCGTCCTATTTTTATTCACTTCAATCATTTCGTAAGGATATAATTATCAATTTCATTTCGTAAGGTTCGCAGCGCTTTCGTCATTTCAGCCTCTACCGTCTTGACGGACAGAGATAATGAAGAAGCTATCTCCGCATATTTCTTTCCCTCCATGCGATGCATTTCAAATATCCGGAGCCGGCGCACGGGTAATTTATCAAGAGTATGACGGATCAGTCCTTGTAACTCTTCATACTCCAGCTGCCGGTGAGGATCAGAATCCTGTTCCGTGGCATTACCCGCCAATACATATTCGCGATACCGTTCCTTGACTTCCTTATGCTCGCAAAACTGGAGTGCTGCATTTCGTACAGCTTTTATATAAATAGCTTTTTACTGACTGGAATATCTGCAAATGTTCCCGGTCCTTCCAAAACACGTAGAACAATTCTTCCACAATTTCCTCGGCAGCTTCCATCTCTCCCGTAATACCTGTGGCATACCAGCAAAGAGGGGAATAGTAACGACGGAAGATTTCCTCAAACGCCTTTATATCGCCCTCTCTTATTTTAGCCAGTATGAACAGCTCATTCAGCATACTCCGGAATTATTGTTGGTCCCCAAATATAAGAAAACTATCTGAAATCTAACGGGATTGCTTTTTTCAATTTACTCACAGCATGTTCCAAAGACTCTGTAGGTTCAATAATATTGTATGTCTTCCAGAAATCCTCATTCCAATATTCGTCTACCAAATCATAGAACACTTGTTTTTCTTTGAAAGCCTTTTTGCTAGGAATGGCTGCAAAGTCGCTCTTTCTATCTGTTACCACCATTTCGGAAAATACGGTATAGCTGGAAGAGAATAAACGCTTTTTCCAATCGCACTTGAAACGTATTTCATTCCGTATGTAATTCAGATAAGTTTTTCCATTCTGTTCCTTATACGTCACCAGATAGGAAACTTCCTGTGGCCTGAAACGTAATCCGAGAGGCTTCTTATGAAGAATAGCTTCCACCGCCTTCACCCTGTTTTGCATATCCAGAGAGAATTCCGCACGGGTGAATGCCAGTTTCTCAAAATCAATATAGAGTTTTCCGTAAAACAATGCATACATCAGGCTGACTCTGGGACGAAAACTGACTACATATTGCATACGATTATCCAGATTCACAGGTTCCTCAATATGAAAATCATAATAATTCAGATTTTCCATGCTCAACAATGCATCTCCGTTCTTCACAATATCCAGATAAATAGAAAGATTAGGTCCGCCCACCACTTTTACTGCCAGTGTATCACTGGTTTTCGGGCTCAGCAGGCGACGTCCTTTTGTAGTTGCACTCTATCGTTCGATGGTTCCCGGTCACTGTACGCAGTCTTAGACACATCTATCACAGCCTCCGATACACTGATATAGCGTCGCCTTTTCTGTACTGTCTCCCGATAAAATGCAGTCAGCAAATTCTTATCAACCGAATAGTTCACCGGAATTTTTTAATCGCCTCTTCCACAAGCCCCCGGGCGTTATTGCCAAAGACAACAATCTCACTCAGTAGATTAGGAGCCGGCAGCATCCAGATAGTGAGATCAGATACATCTTCCTTATCCTTCAGAGAAACTTGAGAATTCAAATACCCAATATGTGAAACCTCCAATCCCAGAATAGTCTCCGTGCCCTTTATCTTCAGAGAGAACACACCATCCGCATTCGTAACGGTTCCGATGTTCGTACCGGGAACAGACACATTCACATTCTCCAGTTTTCTCTTATTATCCTTATTTTTCACTATTCCTGTAATAGTGAAATAGTTCCCGGCTTCTTCCTGTGCCCATAAAGGTGAAATACCCAACAGCAAAAATGCCATCAACCACCCAACTGCAATACTAGCTAACTTTTTTCATCTTCGTATGATTTTAAAGGTGAACAATTCTCGTTTTCTACTACTAAGATCGCTCAGAAATGAAAAACCCTATCGGTTTTGGAAGAAAAAGTGAGGAAAATGTTTCCGGCTTAAAATATTTCGAACAGTTATTTTGTCGTCTGGTTTATTATAAAAAAAGAATACAAAAAGGGGAAATAAGTAACTGTTAATGTGAACCTTGATATCTTTCTATTGTTCTCATGCGATTAATAAACAAACTATTCACCTTACAAAACATTTAACAGCTATGAGAACTGTTCACTGATAGTTATTCATTGCTCCGCAACGAAGGAGAATGAAACATTAACGGAAATTGAATTGGAAAAGTCGCACCGCCAACGTGGACTAAATGGTATCGGTTATCATTATTACATTCGGAGAGACGGAAATATTAAGAGTACACGTTCTGTTCGAAAACCCGGAGCTCATGCCCAAGGGCATAATCTTGACAGCATCGCTATATGTTACGAAGGTGGTCTTAACCGGCACGGACTTCCCAAAGATACACGCACTCAATGGCAAAAAGCACTCCATGATTGTTTTACTCAAAACGCTCCTTATTGATTATCCGGACTGTCATATTTGCGGGCATCGTGATTTACCTCAAATTATGGATAACCATTCATTAATAGAACCGGAATCATGGCTGGAAGAATGTCCTTGCTTCGACGCAGCGACTGAATATCATTGCTTACGCTATAGCAATGGCTAGAAGAAACCTAAAGCAAAAAAGAGTTGTAAATCATTGATTTACGACTCTTTTTAATATGACAGTCTATTTACTTCACTTCCTCGAAATCAACGTGATATATCTATCAGCGACTTGCATACACGTGTTGCAAATATATCGCAAATCCGAAAATAAGCATCCATAAGCAACACACGCTCTTGCTCACAAAAGTACGATTTTTATTCATAAATAAAGAGATGTAAACGCATAAAAATCAAAAAGAAAGCGATGTCTTTAACAGATTCTTCGGTTTTATCCTTACCTTTGTGTATGATATTGGGATGCTATACCCGAACAACAATAAGAAAACGATGCAGATGCATAACAAATTCAAGTTGTAAA
>VOFD01000822.1_pt1 | contig 48556 bp, 51 predicted proteins | sample 5384101 | NCBI WGS metagenome assembly VOFD01 (sample SAMN12384723, study PRJNA508395) | human gut metagenome | isolation source: healthy gut C | host: Homo sapiens
ATACCGTAAACCCATACCACGGAACCGTTAAAAATAAATGTTGCCAGCCCGGCAAGATTACTGGCCGTATTAAGCGCTTTGCCGTTGCCGGCTGCCGTAACAAAATCGCATCCCAAAAATAAAAAACCGAAAATTAAAAACGTTCCCGTACCTGGTCCGAAAAAACCGTCATAAAAGCCCATGCCGAGAGCCATTAAAAACGCCCCGGCAATTGCCCAGAAACTAAAATCGGTACGGCTTTGAAAACTGCCCCATTCTTTATGCCTGTAAGTATAAGCTGCAATCAGCACTAGCATAACTACAACCAGGTTGCGCATAAAATCCTGCGGCAGCAAATGCACCGTATAAGCGCCGCACACGGAACCTATCATTGACATTGGCACCAGGGATATAACCAGTTTTTATTTATATTGCCGGAACGCCAGAATGAAATTACGCTTGTAACGGCACCCATACTCGCGGCAAGTTTATTTGTTCCAAGCACCATGCTTACGGGCAGACCTGATGTTAAAAGTGCAGGCACCGAAATAAGCCCGCCCCCGCCGACGGTAGAATCAATAAATGCGGCTACAAAACCGGTGACAACAAATAAAACTATATTAAATAAATCAAGATTTTCCATATTTTACAAATACCTCTTACAGCAGTTCTTTACCTGCGGTTTTTAAATAAAAACCGGCAAAACCGCTGTGGCAGCTCATTTTTACAACTTCAGAAGTAATTTCATTGCTTACGGCATAAGGGTAACTTATTAAAAGTTCTGCTTTTTTTAGAGGCCATCTTGTTCCGCTTAAACTTACGCAGCTGTTTTCAAGCGGTATCAGCGAAAGCGCCTGAAAATCAGCGTCAGAAGTAAATTCAAGGCTTTCACCTGCTGCTAATAAAACCATCAGTTCCTGCTCATCACCCATTATTACTGCTGTATTAGTTCTTTTTTTTATAAGAGAATAACGAAAAGACATTGCTGTACAGATGGTCAAAACGCCCGCCCCAAATTCCCGTAATAAGCAAATTACTTTTTAAAGGCAAATTGTTTAAAAGAAGCTGCAAGTCGGTATCGTCTTTGGCAGGATTAAACAACAATGCTTTTATTTTTTCATCTTTTGCTTTCTGCAAATATGCCGGAGCGGCGCTGTCAGCATCACCGCACAACAGTTCAGGCTTAAAGCCTGCGTCAAAGCATATTTCTAGACCTCTGTCGGCACAGTAAATTTTTTCTTCCGCAAGCAGCTTTTTAAACCATAAAAGTTCAGGTTTTCTGCCACCGGCTGCGGCGATAACAAAATCATCTTTTTCTGCACTGTTCTTTAATATAAAATTTCCCTGCGGTAAAGTTAAATTTAATTCCATCAGGATTTCTTTTTGGCTGCGGCAGGTTTAATAATAATCTGCCCGTTTTCTTTATAAACTTTCCAATCTGCTTCGCCTTTGGTATTTTTAAACCAGTCCATGCTTAATTCAAGCAGATAACGGTTTAATTTTTCAAGAGCTTCTTCCGGCAGCAGAATTTCTTTGCCGCCTGCATTTTTAGCTGTTTTTATTTTTTTGTTTTTTACAGGCTCATCGCCGTAAACAGCATTTTCAAAGCTTACTTCTTCCTCATAGCCCTTTAACATATCCTCATCAGATAAATTTTTTCTTATTTTCATTACATTTCACCTTATTACAAATCAAGATTACGTACTTTGCCGGCATTCTGCTCGATAAACTGGCGGCGCGGCTCAACTTTGTCGCCCATCAGTACGGAGAAAATTGCATCCGCCTCTGCGGCATCGTCCAGGTGTACCTGCAAAACAGTACGTGCTTCCGGATTCATGGTTGTTTCCCACAGCTGCTCCGGATTCATTTCGCCAAGGCCTTTATAGCGCTGCACATAAGGGTTATTGTCGCGGCCTACTTCATCAAGCACTTTCTGCAGTTCGTCATCACTGTAAGCATACATGTGCTTCTGCCCTTTACGTACCAGATACAGCGGCGGCTGGGCAATAAACACATGCCCTTCCTTAATCAGAGGCTGCATATAGCGATAGAAGAACGTTAAAAGCAGTGTGCGGATATGGGCGCCGTCGACGTCGGCATCTGTCATGATAATAATTTTGCCGTAACGGGCCTTTTTAATATCAAATTCTTCACCAATTCCGCAGCCGAAAGCTGTAATCATGTTGCGGATTTCTTCGCTGCTTAAAATTTTATCAAGACGTGCTTTTTCAACGTTCAAAATTTTGCCGCGCAAAGGAAGTATTGCCTGAAAACGTCTGTCACGTCCCTGCTTGGCACTGCCGCCTGCGGAATCACCTTCGACAAGGTAAATTTCCGTTTCTGCAGCGTCTTTGCTCTGGCAGTCGGCAAGTTTACCGGGCAAGCTGCTTATTTCAAGTGCGTTTTTGCGTCTGGTAAGTTCTCTTGCCTTGCGTGCCGCCAGCCTTGCGCGTGCGGAAATAATCGATTTTTCCACGATTTTCTTGGCAACAGCAGGATTTTCTTCAAAAAATTCTGCCAGCCCTTCGCTGACCATATTATCAACAATGGGACGGATTTCGCTGTTGCCGAGTTTTGTTTTCGTCTGCCCCTCAAACTGAGGTTCCGGCACCTTTATGCTGATAACGGCAGTAATGCCTTCGCGCACATCATCGCCGCTTAAATTATCGTCATTTTCCTTCAGCGTACCGATTTTGCGGGCATAATCGTTAATGGTACGCGTAAGCGCCTGTTTAAAACCGCTTAAATGCGTGCCGCCTTCTTCGGTATTAATATTATTTACAAAAGTAAAAATATTTTCATTGTAAGTATCGCAATACTGTATTGCCACTTCTACAATATTGTTTTCCTTGATGCCTTCAATGTAAATCGGTTCTTCGTTAATTTTATCTTTATTTTCGTCAACGTATCTTACAAACTCAATAATGCCGCCTTCGTAATGGAAGGTTTCGGTTTTGCCGCTGCGCTCATCACTTAAAATAATTTTTACGCCTTTATTTAAAAAGGCCAGCTCGCGGATGCGGATTCTTAAAGTTTCATAACTGTAAACAAGTTCGGTAAATATTTCGGCATCCGGTTTAAAATGCACGGTAGTACCGGTTTCTTCGGTAGTGCCTTTTTCATACAGGGGAACCACCGTTTTGCCGCGTGCAAACTCAATGCCGTAAATTTTTCCGCCGCGGCGTACTTCAACTTCCATATGTTCGCTTAAGGCATTTACGCAGGAAACGCCTACACCGTGCAGGCCGCCGGAAACCTTATAGCCGCCGTCGCCGAATTTACCGCCGGCATGCAGTATCGTCATAACAACTTCCACGGCAGGTTTTCCTACTTTATGCATATCAACAGGAATACCGCGCCCGTTATCTTTAACGGTAATGCTGTTGTCATGATGAATAACAACCTCGATTAAAGAACAATAACCGGCCAGAGCCTCGTCGATACTATTATCTATAACTTCATACACCAGATGGTGCAGGCCTCTGCCGGAAATGCTGCCAATATACATACTCGGGCGCTTGCGTACCGCTTCAAGCCCTTCAAGAACCTGAATCTGGCTCGCGCCGTACTGACCTTTTACTTCTGTTGCTTCTTCTAAAACGGACATCTTTACCTCCATCAATTATCCCTGTCGCGGTTATAAACTTCAATGCCAAAATCATCTTCCGCACGCTTTTTCAGCGTAAGCGCCGAAATACCGGAAAGATAAATTTTATCGTCAGTAAGTATACAGCTGGAATATTCACCGTTTTCCGATAAATCTATAACCTCGTATTTATGTTTTTCGCACTGCTTTTGCAGATAATTTTTAAATACATTGTTTTTCTGGTTTCTGATATTAAAAATAGCGATAATATCAGTATTTTTAATAACAAAATCAGAACCCAAATGTAAATACATGCTATTTCCCCCGCAAATTATTTAAAACATTCTGATATGTTTTATCGTCAATCAAGTCAGGAGTTTTTCCTGTTTTAAAAATAACAGCCAGCATTTTTTCACTGCTGCTGGCAGTTTCATCCGCAACTTTGGCATAATAATGCTGCCGCAGATGATTTTTAACACTGTCATACAATATTTTATCACAATTCAGCGCTTTTTTACAATTTTCGTAATCTGACCAAGGCTCCGTCAATAAAAATTTTACCAGTTCATCATGCAGTTTTTCTTGTTCATAACGGCTGCATACGGCACATAAATTGCCTTTTCCGTTAATAACGGCGCCGCAGCGGCTGCATTTTTGCCGCCCTTTTTTAAAGAGCTTTTTCGCGTTTTAACGCGGCGGCCTTAAAAGCCATTATTTTCACCTGTAAACAGGTATTTTTTTACATTTCCTGCCAAAGCGGATATTTTCTGCCGTTCTTCTTCCTGAAGTTCAACTTTTTCAGAAATTTTTTCATAAGCAGTGTCTTTCAAAAATTCATTTTTACGCTGCCATTAACAAATTTTAAATCGCTGACGGAACGCTTTTTAAAACGCCGTTAATATTTTTTAAAAACTGCTTTTTCATTAAAAGCAGATGATTTGACCAGACGGAACTGTCGGTATTAATATATAAAACTTTGTTTTCCAGCTTCACGGGCTTGGAATGCCTGGCAACATTTTCGCCGCAAATGCTTTTCCACTTGCTTTGCAGGTAAAAACAGTATAGGTATCGCGTTCTTCCTTGCCCGGAAGCATTTTCAGCAAAATCTGCTCCACATTATCCATCAGCCCTGCATTACCTTTCCGTTTTCAATATAAAAATAAGCGTTATTGTTTAAATCAGGTATTAAATGCTTGTCATTCACCGTAATAAAAGTCTGCACCCTGCCGTCGATAAACTTCAAAAGATGCGTGCGGCGTTCGGAATCAAGCTCGCTCATTACATCGTCAAGCAGAAGCACAGGATATTCACCGGTATTATTTTTTACATATTCCAGCTGCGCCAGTTTTAAAGCCAGCGCCGCGCTGCGCTGCTGACCCTGAGAACCGAAGGCTTTCAGCAGCTTGCCGCTGACATAAAAGAATAAATCATCACGGTGCGGGCCAATGCTTGTATTTCCGCGCAGAATATCCAGAGCCTGCCGTTCATGCAGTTCTTTTAAATAAAACTCCTGCCACTCGCTTTCAGTTCTATCGCTCTGCTGCAGAATAAAATCATTACTGGTTTTTAAAGCGTAGTTAATCAGCATGCTTTCGCTGCCGCCGGCAATGGAAGCATAAATGCCGGAAGCAATAACCAGCAGTTCTTCAAGCGCAGCCAGCCGTTTTTTTATAATGCGTGCGGCAGTGGCACTCAGTTCGTTATTCCATAAATTCAGCTGGCCCTTATCACCGTTATTATCGCGTATTTCTTTTTTAAAAGCCTGTTGCGCTGCTGCAAAAAGGCGGTTATATTTTACCAGCAATTCATAATAAGCTTTGTCGGTCTGGGCAATCTGCATGTCAAAAAAACGCCTGCGCAGCTGAGGCTCTCCCTTTATAAGCTGCAAATCTTCCGGCGAAAACATTACCGTATTTAAAGTGCCGTAATGTTCTTTCGCCCTGATATTCACATTATCAAGCAAAAGTTCTTTTTTTATGCGCCCGTTTTGCTCATAACGCTTGATTTTAATTTCGTAATCAGAATCAAAACTTGTAAAATCAGCTTTTATGGCCATTTCACGCCGTCCGTCACCAAACAGGTCATCTTCCTGAAAAGTCCGGTGCGACATGCCAAAAGCAGCATAAAAAATTGCTTCCAGCAGGTTGGTTTTGCCCTGGGCGTTTTTGCCGTAAAAAATATTTACCATTGCCGGAAACTGCAGGCTGCACAAACAGTAATTTCTGAAATTATGCAGATATAAACCTTTAATTTTCATTGCTTACAGTAATAGCTGCCATGCCTTTAACGGTTACCTCGTCACCGGCACGGATTTTTTTGCGTTTTTCCAGTACAATCTGCCCGTTAAGGCTTACAAAACCTGCTTCAATAAGTTCGTGCGCCTGCCCGCCGCTCATTACAACACCAGCATATTTTAAAAGATTAGTTAAAGTTATATATTCAGTTTCAATCTGTACCGCAAGTTTTTCCATATCAGAACACAACCCTTACCGGAGTAACAATATAAATATAATTTTCTTCGCCTACCGGCTTAATGCATACGGGGCTTAAGGAATTATTCAGTTCCATAATGGCTTCTTCGTCGGAAAGATTCTTTAAAATATCAAGTATATACTTGGAATTAAAAGCTACGTTCAGTCCGCCGCCTTCGGTACGGCACTGAATATCTTCACGTCCTTTGCCGACATCAGGGCTGCTGGAACTGATAATAATTTCCGTATCGCCGACGCTTACTTTTATAATGCTGTAATCGCCGTCGCTCGAAAACAGGGCAACCCTTTCCACAGCGCCTGCCAGTTCTTTAACATTAAACCTGGTTTTGGTATTAAAAGAAGGGGGAATAACACGTCTGTAATCAGGAAATTTACCTTCAATAAGCCTTGAAACAATTACTACCTGATCAATTACAACCATAATCTGGTTATTCAAAAGAGAAATCTTAATCTCCTGCGGAATGTCGCTGTTCAGGTTGCGGGCAATTTCCGACAGAACCCTGGAAGGAATAATGATGGACATATCCTCATCGGAAGCATAGGGCATGCTCTTAATGGCAAGCCTGTGCGTATTTGTACCGACAAAGGTAATCTTGCCATCGCTTATTTCCACAAGAATACCGGTAAACAAAGGCCTTGCTTCATCGGTAGAGCAGGAGAAAATAGTCTTTTTAATAAGCTCCTTTATTTTTTCGTCTTCCAGCACAATCTGTTTTTCGGGATTAAACTCAGGAAATTTGGGATAATCGTCTTCATTCATTAACAGTAGCTGAAAATCGGATTTTGCCGATTTTACGGAAATAGTTTTTTCTTCTTTATTTTTAATGATGGTAACGGTTTCTCCAGGGAGCTTGCGCATCAGTTCAGAAAAATGTTTGGCAGAAACAACAATTTCGCCGTTGGCTTCGGTATTGCTTTCCACGGTACAGGAAATTGCCATATTTAAGTCCATGGCCTGCACATATAAAATATTTTCGGCAGCAATGATATGAATACCGGAAAAAATCGGAGCGGTCGGTTTGGAAGAAATGGCTCGCTGTACAGTTTGAATTGCTTTGTTCAGGCTTGTTGTTGAGCATGTAAATTTCATGTTATGCAGACCTCCATTATTTTATAATAACTATATAGATTTAAAATAATTAGTAGTAGTTATAGTAGTAGGTGTGGATATGTGGAAATTATGTAAAGCTGCCGTAAAATCACATTTTAGTGCCTGTTTATAATGTGTGGAAAACTGTTCATAACTTTTAACGTTATAAACTTTTCGTTTTCTGATTTTAATTTTTAACAAGTTATCAACAGGTTTAAACACATTTTCCACAGATAATTGTTGAAAACTTTATTACTGGTTAAGCTGCTCGGTTAAATAAACAATAGCTTTTTCTATTGTCGGGTCTTTTTTACGCTGGGCGTTGATTTTATCATAAGCATGAATAACGGTGCTGTGGTCACGCCCGCCATAGATTTCGCCGATGCGCGGATAGGATAAATCTATCAGCTCGCGGCAGAGATACATGGCAATATGCCTTGCCGTGGCAATGCTTTGGGTACGTTTTTTGGTAAATAACTCATCGGGCTTGATTTTAAAATATGCAGCCGTTGCTTCATTAATGGCTTCATAAGTTATTTGCCTGCTCTGGACGGTGGCTCCCATTTCGTCAAGAATGTTTCTTGCAAGTTCAACGGTTATGGGCATGTTCATAAGGCCGGCATAAGCAACTATTTTGGTATAGGCTCCTTCAATTTCCCTGATGTTTGTTGTAATGCTTGAGGCAACAAGCGTTATAACGTCATGGGGAATTTCAATGCCTTCAAGTTCTGCTTTTTTGCGTAAAATTGCAATTCTTGTTTCAAGGTCAGGCGACTGTATGTCGGCCATCAGTCCGCATTCAAAACGGGAACGCAGGCGGTCTTCGATATTTTTGATATGTTTGGGCAGCCTGTCGCTGGAAATTATAATTTGTTTGTTTTCTTCGTAAAGCGCATTAAAGGTATGGAAAAATTCTTCCAGGGTACGTTCACGTTTTTCCAGAAACTGAATATCGTCTATAATGAGGCAGTCAATTTTGCGGTATTTGTTTTTAAAATTTTCCATTGTTCTTTTTTCAATGGAAGTAACGATTTCATTAAGAAACTTTTCGCTGGAAATGTAAAGCACTTTGGCGTCCGGCTTATTTTTTTTAATCTGGTTGCCGATGGCATGCATTAAGTGGGTTTTGCCAAGGCCTACGCCGCCGTAAATAAAAAGCGGGTTATAGGCAATGCCGGGTTTGGCCGCTACTGCCTGCGCCGCTGCATAGGCAAAACGGTTGGAGTTGCCTATAACAAAAGTGTCAAAAGTATATTTTACATTTAAATTACTGGGAAATTGTTCTTCAAAAAGAACCGGCTGAACATAACTGCCGGTATATTCGGGCGGTTTTGCCGGCTGTGCCGGTGCCTGAACTTCTGCTTTTATAGGCTGCGGGGCAGGGGCAGGCGGTTCTTCCTTTGGAGCCTGCTTTTGTACCGGCGCTGCCGTAAAATCAAGGTTTTCTATCTGCAGGCTGAATTCCTTACCGGTTATTTCAGCAAGCAGATTTTCGATAATGGGTTTGTAATTTTCTTCCAGCCATTTTTTTAAAAAATTATTGTTAACGCCGATTATGAAAACTGTGTCTGTTGCCGAAAGCGGTACTGCCGGGCTGATAATAGTATTATAAACTGTTTCGCTGACAGAATTTTTCAGCCTCTGAAGCAGTTGTTCCCATATTTCCGAAACATTATAGGAATTCATTATTGATAGTCCTTTCCACTGAATTATTTTTAATTTTTGCTGATTTTTCTGCAATATGTCTATCACTTTATTTTAACAAAATTGTCGTTTATTATCAATTGCTTTGTTTTTTTAATAAAATTACTGCCGTTAACCAGTTTTATGCGCAAAATTCTTGAAAAACTTTGTTTTAACGTATTCTTTATTCTTGACACTTAACGTACTATCTAATATAATTTTATCAGCTATCAATTCATTAAAATAGAGAATTTGATAAAACCGTTAATAGTAAGGAGGTAGCAGTTCATGAAGCGTACTTTTCAACCGAATAACCTTAGAAGGAAAAGAACCCATGGTTTCAGAGAAAGAATGAAAACTTTGGGCGGACGTCAGGTTTTAAAAAGAAGACGTGCAAGAGGCAGAAAGAAATTGTCTGCATAATATTATAAATAGGCCGCTCATACGGCCTATTTTTTCAATGCGGGCAGGTGTATATGCATAATTTGAAAACAGACAGTGATTTTTCTTTTAAAAAAGAAAACAGAATTAAATCGAAAAATGCTTTTCAGATTGTTTATAAGACAGGCAGGTCGGTAGTCGATTCCATGTCTGTAATGTACGTATTGGCAAATGATGAAAAAAATATAAAAATAGGTTTTGCTGTCGGCAAAAAAATGGGCAATGCTGTTGTACGCAACAGGGTAAAGCGGCTGATGCGCGAAGTTTTCCGCCACAGGCGCAGCGAGCTTAAGGATTCAATCCATATTATCTGGGTAGCGCGCAAAAAACTTATTGCTGCCGACATTTATACTTATGACAGGATTTTTATGCGTTTGGCCAAAAGGGCAGGTATACTAAAGTAAAGGTGAGAACATGAAAACGGTTATTATTTTGTTAATCCGTTTTTATCAGATATTTATTTCGCCGATGTTCCCTCCGCGGTGCCGGTTTTATCCTACCTGTTCACAGTATGCTTTGGAAGCTGTACGGAAAAAAGGCGCCGTTAAAGGAAGCTGGTTGGCGTTAAAGCGTATTTTAAAATGCCATCCGTTCCATCCCGGGGGATATGACCCGGTTGATTAAGCCGAAATTTATGTATTGCAATACATATATCAAATCAGGGAGTTGAAAAATTTGGACTTTTTAAGCAGTCTTGTACAGGAAGCAATTACTATTCTTTATAATATCAGCGCATCGTTTGGTTTTGCAAACTACGGCTTTGCCATTATTCTTTTAACTGTTATTGTAAAGATGGCAACCTATCCGCTTACCAAAAAGCAGATTCAGTCGATGAAAGCCATGCAGCGCCTTCAGCCTAAAATGAAAGCCATTCAGGAAAAATATAAAGGCGATAAAATGAAAGCCAACGAAGCATTGGCACAGCTTTATAAATCCGAGGGAGTTAATCCTCTGGCAGGCTGCCTGCCGCTTTTAATTCAAATGCCTATCCTTATCGGTATTTTCTACGGCATCCGTGATTTCCAGTATGCAGGTTCCCCTTTGTTCATGGGGCTTGATATTTCCAGAAGCCTGAGCGAATTTATGTCTGCCGGCGGCCCGGAAATGTATGCTTATGCTGTTTTGCCGGTATTGTCTGCATTAACTACTTTCCTTCAGTCTAAAATGACGATGCCTGATACTTCCACCACACAAAATCAGGTTATGCTTTACGGCATGCCGCTGTTTATCGGTTATATCAGCATCAGCTTCCCGACAGGCCTTGTACTCTACTGGGTTGTAATGAACATTATGCAGATTGGCCAGCAGCTTTTTATGGAAAGAGGACAAAAGAAATAAAGGGAGATTTTAAAGATGGATTTTATTGAAAAAACCGGTAAAACCGTGGAAGATGCTTTAAATGACGCATTGGCTGAACTGAAAACCACTGCCGATAAAGTTAATGTTGAAGTTATAGAAGAAGCTAAAAACGGTATTTTTGGTTTATTTGCCAAAAAAGCCAAAATCAGGGTTACCTTAAAAGATGCTGCCAGAAAAATCGGCGATATTGTAGACGAAACAGTGGACAGCATTAAAGAAGATTATAAAGCAGGCAAACAGGAAGCTGCCGCTGCCAGGGAAGTTGCCAAAAAGAAGAAGCAAAACCCGCAGTGCGCGAACATGTTATTGAAGAAGCTGCCGTTGAAGCCGCCAAAGAATTTTTGCAGAAGATTTTTTAATGCCATGCGCATTGAAGTTGTAATGGAGAAATTCATCAACAAAAACGAAGGCATGGTTACTTTTTAAACTTCATGGTTCCGATATGGGCATTTTAATCGGCAAACATGGCCAGACGCTTGATTCTTTACAGTATCTTACCAATCTTGTTGCCAACAAGAATTCTGCTGAGCGCATCAGAATCGTGATTGATATTGAAGATTACCGCGAACGCCGCGTTGAAACTTTAAACCGCCTGGCACTGCGCCTTGCCGATAAGGTTAAACGTACCGGCGAACGTGTTGTGCTTGAGCCGATGAATCCTCATGAAAGAAAAATTATTCATGTAGCATTACAAAACGACCGCCGTATTACTACGCTCAGCGAAGGTGAAGAACCGTACCGCCGCGTTGTAATTGAATTAAAAAAATAATTTTCTTAATTTTAAACCCAGTCGTTTGTACTGGGTTTTTCTTTTGGAGAACAGATTATGGAAAATACAGCAAAACAATATCAGGAAGAAACCATCAGCGCTGTTTGTACGGCTTTGGGTGAAGGCGCTATCGGCATTATCCGCATCAGCGGGGAAAACGCCCTTGCTGCCGGGGAGGCAATTTTTAAGGCAGCCTCCGGAAGAAAACTGGCTGATTATCCTGTAAATACTTTGGTTTACGGCCATGTATATGATGCAGACGGCAGCATGGTTGACGAAGTAATGGCCGTTTATATGTGCGGGCCTCATTCCTATACGGCAGAAGATGTTGTGGAAATTCAGTGCCATGGCGGTGTACGTTCTTTGCAGAAAATTTTATCGTTAAGCTATGCTGCAGGTGCGCGCCCGGCTGAGCCAGGTGAATTTACTAAACGTGCTTTTTTGAACGGGCGTATTGACCTAGTGCAGGCAGAAGCCGTAATGGATATTATAAAATCCCGCAGTGACGCGGCCTTGAAGGTTGCAGTACGCCAGCAGGAAGGGCAGCTTTCTTCAGAGGTGCGCGGTTTAAGAAAAGAACTGCTTGATGTAATTGTTAATTTGGAAGCGGTTATTGATTATCCGGAAGACGATATTGAAGAAATGACTTTTGCTTCCGTTTTGGATTCCGTAAATAAAACGGCAGAAGGTGTTAACAAACTTTTGGCAAATGCCCATACCGGTAAAATTCTGCGCGAAGGTTTGCGTGTGGCTATTATTGGTAAGCCAAATGTCGGCAAATCGAGCTTTTTAAACTGCCTTTTGAAAGAAGACAGGGCTATTGTTTCCGAATATGCCGGTACTACGAGAGATGTTATTGAAGAACAGTTTTTATTGGGCGGAATTCCCATTGTACTGGCTGATACTGCCGGTATAAGGGAAACGGAAGATTATGTTGAACGCATCGGCGTTGAAAAAAGCCGCCGTATACTGAATGAAGCAGAACTCGCCATTGTTGTGCTCGACGGTTCTGCACCTTTGACTGAAGAAGATTTTGAAATATTGGAATTAGTTAAAGGCCGCAGTTATGTTATAATTATCAATAAGAGCGATTTGGGCAGCGCAAATATAAAGAACAGTTTAACCGGTGAATTTAAAAATGCGCCCGTTATTGAACTTTCTGCCAAAACAGGTGCGGGGCTTGATGTTTTTACCGGCTGGCTGCAAAAATTTGTTTATGGCAGTGATAAACATTTGGGTGACGGTATTTATGTTCAGAATGCCCGCCATGAAAATTTGCTTAAAAACAGCCTGGCAAGCATGCAGGATGCGCTTAGTGCTGCCGAAGCACAAATGCCTTATGACTGCATAATGATTGATTTGCGCAATGCGGCCGGTTTTCTTGGTGAAATAACCGGTGACACCGTGCGTGATGAAATAATAAACGAAATCTTTTCGAAATTCTGTATCGGTAAATAATTTTGCAGGTGAAAATATGTACATTACTGATAATTACGATGTAATTGTTGTCGGTGCCGGTCATGCCGGTGTAGAAGCGGCTTTGGCTGCAGCCCGCCTGGGCGGTAAAACGCTGCTGGCAACTCTTTCAATGGATAATATTGCTTTAATGCCGTGCAATCCTTCGGTTGGCGGCCCTGCCAAAGGGCATCTGGTGCGTGAAATTGATGCGCTTGGCGGTGAAATGGGCATAGCTGCCGATAAGGCCTGCATACAAATGCGCCTTTTAAATACAGGCAAGGGCTATGCCGTGCAGGCTTTGCGTGCACAGGAAGACAAACCTTTTTACCATACCATTATGAAGCAGACTGTTGAAAATCAGGACAGGCTTGATGTTAAACAGCTGATGATTGACAAACTGCTTGTAAGTAACGGCGAAGTAGTTGGGGTAGAGGCGGAAACCGGGGAAGTTTTTGAAGCCAAATGCGTAATTCTTGCAACCGGCACTTATTTGCGTGCCCGCATTGTTTACGGCCAGGTGAATTATGAATCCGGCCCTAACGGTTTGCGCAGCGCCAATAAATTATCTCAGTCGCTGCTGGAAAACGGATTGGAATTAATGCGCTTTAAAACAGGCACTCCGGCACGTATCGATGCACGCAGCCTTGATTACAGCAAGATGGAAATACAGAGCGGCGACAGCAAGCTGCGCAATTTTTCTTTTATCAGCAGTATTACAGAGCGCAGCCAGGTGCCGTGCTGGCTTACTTATACCAATGAAAAAACACATAAAATAATCCGCGATAATCTGCATTTATCAGGTATGTTCAACGGTATGATTGAAGGCGTAGGGCCGCGTTACTGCCCATCAATAGAATCTAAAATTGTGCGTTTTGCAAATAAAGAACGCCATCAGCTGTTTATAGAGCCGGAAGGTCTGCGTACCAACGAAATGTACGTTCAGGGAATGTCAAGCTCGCTGCCGGCAGATGTGCAGCTGAAATTTATGCAGACGATACCCGGGCTTGAAAACTGCCGTATGATGCGTGCAGGTTATGCCATTGATTATGACTGTCTCGACCCGCTGCAATTAAAGGCTTCGCTGGAGCATAAAGGCATCAGCGGTTTATTTTCGGCAGGGCAGTCCAACGGCACAAGCGGTTATGAAGAAGCGGCGGCACAGGGACTGATTGCCGGTATTAACGCCATGCGTAAAATTAACGGGCAGGAGCCTTTTATTTTAGGCAGAAGCGATGCTTATATCGGAGTTTTGATTGATGACCTTGTTACCAAGGGAACCAATGAGCCTTACAGAATGATGACTTCGCGCGCGGAGTACCGTCTTTGTTAAGGCAGGATAATGCCGATTTGCGCTTAACGGAAAAAGGCCGCAGCATAGGCCTTGTAAATGATGAGCGCTACGAAAAATTTACAGCCAAACGTACTTTGCTGGAGCGTATTATTCATCAGCTCAGCACATCTAATGTGGCCCCTAATGCCGAAACCGAACAGAAAATTAAAAATATCGGTACTGCTCCGGTTAGGCCGGGTATGACTTTATTAGACCTTTTGCGCCGCGGTGATGTTACTTATAAAAAACTGGCAGCGGAATTTGCTTTGCCTGAACTGCCGGAAGTTGTTGCCGAACAGGCTGAAATTTTTGCCAAGTATGAAGGGTATATAAACAAGCAGAAACAGGAAGTTGAACGTGCGCTGAAACTGGAAAACAAATTAATACCGCAGGATATTGATTACCATGCAATAAAGGAACTTTCTTCGGAAGCTGCCGAAAAATTAGCCAAGATTAAACCTGTTTCTATCGGCCAGGCCTCCCGTATTTCGGGTGTATCACCGGCTGATATAAATGTCTTGATGATTGTTCTGGAAGTAAAGCGCCGCAGGGAGCAGGATAATGAGTGAATTTATAAAAATACTTGATGAAGCCGCTGGCAAGGCCGGTTTTAACCTTACGCCACTGCAGCTTGAACAGTTTGATACTTATTACAGAATGCTTGTTGAAACGAACAAAGTAATGAACCTTACCGCACTTACCGAACCGCAGGATGTTGCCGTAAAGCATTTTGTTGATTCTTTAATGGCTTACGATACTTATTTCCCGGGAAAAGTTTTGGCAGATGTAGGTACCGGCGCCGGTTTTCCGGGAATACCGCTTAAAATTTTCTGTCCTTCCTTAAAAGTGGTTTTAATAGATTCGCTCGCCAAAAGGCTGAATTTTTTGCAGAATGTTATTGAAGCTTTGCAGCTGCAGGATATTGAATGTGTGCACTTGCGTGCTGAAGATGCAGGAAAAAATGCCGCTCACCGCGAAAAATATGATATTGTAACGGCACGTGCGGTAGCAAGGTTATCGGTACTGGCTGAATATTGCCTGCCGCTTGTTAAAACCGGCGGCATGTTTATAGCTTTAAAGGGTTCAAAATATAAAGAAGAAATTAATGATGCTGCCAAAGCGCTGAATATATTGGGCGGCAAATTAGTTTCGGCACGTCAGGTGGAACTTCCCGGGCTTGATGATGGCAGGGCGGTTGTTGCCATAAAAAAAGTAAAGCCTTCGCCGAAGGCTTATCCGCGCAAGGCTGGTTTACCGGAAAAACATCCTTTGGAATAATGGAGGTTAGCCAATGTTTGTTGAAGATGGTTTTAAAATTTTACAAACGGAAAAAAGAAAGCAGTTCTGTTATTAAACATTTCAGCAGTGAAATTAAGGTAGAACGTATCCCGGTTGAAAAAATTGTGCCTAATCCGTATCAGCCGCGTAAGGATTTTGAAGAAGATGCCCTTGACGACCTTGCAGCTTCCATTGCTGAATATGGTGTTTTGCAGCCGTTGCTTGTAGCCAGAAGTGATAATGATGAATACGTGCTTATTGCAGGCGAACGCAGGCTGCGCGCATCAAAATTGGCCGGGCTGAAAGATATTCCTGTTATTGTAAGCAGTTATACAAAGCAGCAGAGTGCGGAAATTGCTTTGATTGAAAACCTGCAGCGCGAAGATTTACATTATCTGGAAGAAGCAGAAGGCTACGAAAAATTGATGATGCAGTTTAACCTTACGCAGGAAGCAATGGCTTTGCGCGTTGGCAAAAAGCAGTCTACCATTGCCAATAAACTGCGTTTGTTAAACCTTCCTTCGGAAATCAGAACTGTTTTAAAAGAAAAACAGCTTACCGAAAGGCACGGCAGGGCGCTTTTAAAATTAAAAAACAAAGAGCAGCAGGAACAGGTTTTAAAACTGATTTTAAAAAATGCCTGGAATGTAAAACAAACGGATGAATATATTGCCAAATTCCTTGCAGACGAAGCTCCAAAGCCGAAAAAACGCCTGGTTATTGTTAATGATGTAAGAATTTATTTAAACAGTGTAAAAAAGATTGTCAGCACTATCAATGATGCCGGTATTCCTGCGCAAATCAAGCAGGAAGTTGACGGTGATGATGTTATTGTAACCCTGCGCATAAAAAATACCAAAAAGCCGAATATTGCTAAAAATAATTAACACTGTGGATAATGTTGTTATTTATGTTTAAAACAGAAACTGAAAATGGTTTCTGTTTTTATTTTGCCTGATTTTGAAATTTTATTATACTGTTAGGTGAAGATATGGTACAATAAAAACAAGGAACGCTTTTATAATTTTAATTAAGGGGTGAGTTGTGTATGGGTGATATGATGATGTATGCCGTAATTGCAGGTATTGCTGCCGGAGTTTTTTTTCTACATGTTTAAAAAGTCAGCGGCGGCGATTACAAACCAATTGAACTTAAAAACTGCCCGTTATGCGGTAAGAAAACTGCAAAATTTGTTACCATGGGCACCTTTAAGCATGATACTCTGAATAAAGTTATCTGCACTTCATGCAGCGCAACTACCGATGAGTATACATCTTACAAACAGGCTGCCGAAGCATGGAACAGCGGCAAAGTTAAAGTAAAATAAATTTTAAACTCCGGTTTATGAAGCCGGAGTTTTCTTTAATTTTATTAATGCTTTTTGTTTATAAATATAGTAAAATAGAATACAAAGCTGCTTTATGGAGGTATGGTTATGAATTATAATGATGTTTTGCAAAATGCACGTGCATGCATAGATACTGCTAAATGTAAGGCTTGCCCTGTATGCAACGGTCTTGCCTGCCGTAATACTATTCCCGGTCCCGGTGCTAAAGGCGTGGGGGATACTGCAATCCGCAACTATCAAAAATGGCAGGATATCCGCGTGCAGATGGATACTCTGCACGAAAATAAACCGGTTGATATGTCGGTGCAGCTTTTTGGGCGCAAGTTCAGTTATCCTTTTTTTGCCGGTCCGGTAGGTGCTATCGGCCTGCATTACGGTAATGCTTATGACGAACTTACTTATAATAAAATTCTGGTTTCGGCCTGCGCGGAAAACGGTATTGCCGCTTTTACTGGTGACGGGCTTGATGAAAAAGTAATGATTAGCGCCTGTGAGGCGATTTCCGCTGCCGGCGGAGCCGGTATACCGACTGTTAAGCCATGGAATTTGCCGCTTGTAGAAGAAAAACTGCAGCTTGTTAAAAAAAGCGGCGCTTTTGCCGTTGCAATGGATGTTGATGCCGCAGGGCTGCCGTTTTTAAAGAATATGCAGCCGCCTGCAGGAAGCAAATCTGTTGAAGAACTTGCTGAAATAGTAAAAGCTGCCGGTATTCCTTTTATTGTTAAAGGCGTTATGACAGTACGCGGTGCGCTTAAAGCTCATGCTGCCGGTGCTGCTGCCATTATAGTTTCCAATCATGGCGGCAGGGTTCTTGACCAGTGTTCTGCAACGGCAGAAGTATTGGAAGAAATCTGCCATGCAGTAGGCGGGGGCATGAAAGTACTTGTAGACGGCGGTATCCGCAGCGGCGTTGATATTTTTAAAGCTCTGGCGCTTGGCGCAGACGGTATTGTAATTGCCCGCCCGTTTGTAACTGCTGTTTATGGCGGGGCAGAAGAAGGCGTTAAAGTTTATATTGAGAAACTTGCCGGTGAACTTGAAGATACCATGAAAATGTGCGGCGCCGAAAATATTGCCGCTATTTCGCGTGACATGGTACGCATTTAATGGAGGGGTTAAGTTGTCGATTGAAAAAGTAAGAAAATATTTTGCCGCACGCGGCATGGAAGACCAGATTTTGGAATTTGATGTTTCCAGCGCGACGGTTGAGCTTGCGGCCAAAGCCTTAAACTGTGACGGCTGCCTGATTGCCAAAACACTTTCTTTTTTGGTTCATGATGATGTAATTTTAATTGTTGCGCCTGGTGATGTTAAAATTGACAATCATAAATATAAAACGCATTTTGGTGTTAAAGCAAAAATGCTGCCTGCCGCAGAGGCGGAACAATTGATTGGTCATGCGGTTGGCGGGGTTTGCCCATTTGCCGTTAATGAAGGCGTAAAAGTTTTTCTTGATGAATCTTTGAAACGTTTTGAATTTGTTTACCCTGCTTGTGGAAGTTCCAACAGCGCTATTAAGCTGACGATACCGGAACTTGAAAAGAATACCGACCATTTTTCCGGATGGGTTGACGTTTGCAAGTTAAAATAAAAAATGCGGCTTAGCCGCATTTTTTATTTTCTGTATTAAACAATTTTTATTTCAGCGTTAATGTTTTTAAAAGTTTCCGGTATAAGTTCACATGCCAGAACAAATTTATCGGGAACTTCACTGATGTTTTTTATATTATAAGAGTTTGTTTCCTTAAAACCAAAGCGCTTGTAATATAAAGGGCTGCCTATTAAAAAAGCCGCATTAAAGCCCTGTTTTACAGCTTTGTTTAAAGCGTATTTCATTAATGATGTACCTACGCCGCAGCTGCGATATTCTTTTTTTACGCTGAGCGGCGCGACAAGAACTGCTTTAACAGGTTTGTTGCTCTTTAAATTTTGTTTAGTAAGCATTATATGGCCGATAAGAATATTTTTATCATAAGCTGCAAATTCCAGTTCCGGTATGTAATTGCTGCTTTTACGCAGTTCCAAAACAAAATCCTGCTCGGTTCCGTCGCTTACTTCTGCAGTTTTAAAGGCTTCTTCTACAAAAGTATAAATTTTATCGTAATCCTCTTTGTTAACTAATTTTATATCCATTTTAAACTCCTTTCTTTGCTATTATATTTTAAATTTTTTCTTACGGCAAGTAATGCAATAAATGTTTCACGTGAAACTAAAAAACTTTTTGCTTTTTCTATATGTTTGGCTGTGAAAATGTGATAAAATTATTAAGAAAGTTTTAGTGATTTTTTATGAGGTGAGTAGTTTGGTAAAAGTAATTGCAATCGCAAATCAAAAGGGTGGTGTAGGCAAAACAACAACTGCCGTTAACCTTGCAGCCTGCCTGGCGCAGAAGGGGCGTAAAGTTTTAATGCTTGATGCAGATCCGCAGGGCAATGCCACCAGCGGCCTTGGCTTTGATAAGCGCGATATAAAAAAATGTATATATGATACCTTAATTAATGATGTAATGATGAAAGATGTGCTTCTGCACAGCGATTATGAAAATCTGGATGTAATTCCGGCAACTATTCAGCTTGCCGGTGCGGAAATTGAACTCGTAAGCCTTATGAACAGAGAAGGACGCTTAAAGAATGCGCTGGAACGCGTAAAACATGATTATGATTATGTTTTAATTGACTGCCCGCCTTCTTTGGGGCTTTTAACCATTAATGCCTTAACGGCTGCCAATTCTGTGCTTGTACCTATTCAGTGTGAATTTTATGCTCTTGAAGGTGTAAGCCAGTTAATGAATACCATTAAACTTGTGCAGCGCAACCTTAACCCGGCATTAAAGCTGGAAGGTGTTTTGATGACCATGTTCGACCAGCGTACCAATTTATCAAGCGATGTTGTTGGGGAGGTACGCAAATATTTTAATACTAAAATGTATAATACAATTATTCCCCGTAATGTACGTTTAAGCGAAGCGCCTAGCCATGGGCAGCCTGTTATAGTTTATGACCCTAAATCCAAAGGCGCTCAGGTATATATGGAACTTGCCGCGGAGGTACTTGGCGATGAATAAAAAAGGTTTGGGCAAGGGGCTTGGCGCAATTTTTACGGATAATGAAACCATTGCGCCGGTTGAAGAAGTACAGCCTCACGAAAAGGAAATAGAAATTGCTGTAAGCGATATAATTCCTAATCCGCTTCAGCCGCGCAAAACTTTTGATGCCGATAAGCTTGCAGAGCTTACTGAGAGTATTAAAGAACACGGCGTTATTCAGCCGTTAATAGTTAGAAAAAACGGTGCCAAATATGAAATTGTAGCCGGTGAAAGACGCTGGCGTGCTGCTAAAACTGCCAAATTAAAAACTGTACCGGTTATTGTACGCGAATACGATAACGCTAAAATGGCAGAAATTGCCCTTGTTGAAAACATTCAGCGCCATGACCTGAATGCCATTGAAGAAGCTGAAGGTATTAAACGCTTAATGAATGAATTTGGCTTTAATCAGGAGCAGGCGGCAAAAAAAATCGGCCGCAGCCGTACAGCAGTTACCAATATTTTGAGGCTTTTGAATTTACCGGCAGCTGTGCGCGAAGCAGTTTCACGTGAAACGTTAACGATGGGGCAGGTAAGGCCGCTGTTATCGTTGGAAAACGCACAGGAACAGGAAAAACTTGCTCAAATAATTGCTGAGCAGGGGCTTTCTGCAAGAGCGGTGGAAGAAATTGTAAAAAAAATAAAGAACGGCGAAGAAATTACTTTTGAAAATGATTCGGAGCAAACAAAAAAAGCAAAAGGAACCCGCAAAAATAAAAAGACGGAAATCAGCATTTATTGCAGAGATTTTCAGAACCGTTTGATTGAACTTTTGGGAACAAAAGTAAAAATTGTGCCTAAAAAATGAAAAACAGGGCAAAATAGAAATTGAATATTATTCTGCCGAAGATTTGGAGAGAATTTACGAGCTGCTGGAGCAGCAGCCTAAGCAGAACAAAATTAAAAGAGAAAAAATTTACAGTTTAATATGTTTATGAGGGTGAAAAGATGAGCGGGGTAATAAAAGGTGTGAGCTTATTATGAGCGGCCTGGGTACAATTGCGAATGCAGCCGCAATTATATGCGGAGCACTGGCCGGGATAGTTTTACGCAGAGGCCTGCCTGAAAAATGGCAGCAGACCATTATGCAGGGTGTTGCGCTGTGTATTGTGGTAATAGGGCTGCAAATGGCTTTTAAAACAGCTAATATTGTAATAGTTGTGGTTAGCCTTGTAATAGGTTCAATTATTGGCGAATATTTTGATATTGAAGGCAATTTACAGAAATTTGGCAGCTGGATTGCTTCCAAGGTGTACCATGGAAAGGACGGCAGCTTTGCAGCGCAGCTTGCGCGCGGGTTTATATCATCTACGCTTATTTTCTGCATTGGTGCAATGGCCGTTGTCGGAGCTTTGCAGGACGGATTAAAACAGGACCCTACAATTTTATATGCCAAGGCAACGCTTGACGGTATTATTTCGGTAATTTTAACTGCTAACCTTGGTATAGGCGTAGCGTTTTCTGCATTCAGCGTATTTATTTATCAGGGCTGCTTAACTTTGCTGGCTGCTTTTTTACAGACGGTAATGACGGAGGCGGTTTTAAACGAAATAACTGCCTGCGGAGGCGTTTTAATAACTGCCATCGGCATAAATATGCTGAAAATATTAGAAATACGCATTTCGAATCAGCTGCCTGCAATATTTATTGCCTGGCTGCTGGCATACATATTTATTTAAAACGGAGGTAATATTTTGGAGAATATCAATTTAGTGCTGCAAAATTATTTGCTGCTTGTGATTATAGTTTTACTGGCACTGGTAATAATGTTATATGTAATGTATAAAGGGCAGAAAAAAGAATTGCAGGCACTCAAAGAAAAATATGACTTTTTTACTCAGGGCGATAATGTTAATTGGGATGAACTTTTAACCAAAACTTTAACGGAAGTGCGCGCTGCCAAAGCAGATATGCAGGCGCTTGAAGAAAACCAGCAAGCAATGCGCGAACAGATGAAAGGCTGCGTTCAGAAAGTAAAACTTATGCGGTATAACGCTTTTGCCGATACAGGCAGTGATTTAAGCTATTCCTTATCTTTGCTTGATGAAAATAATAACGGCGTGGTGCTTTCAAGCATTTACGGCAGGGAAGACAACCGCACTTACGCAAAACCGATTGAAAACGGCAAATCAACTTATAATCTTTCCGAAGAAGAAAAAAAGGTATTGCCGTAAAATTTTGCTCTGAAAAATTCATGCGTTTAAATCGCTTTTAAGGCGCATAAAAAGCAAAATTAATGTTCTGATAAGCGTTGACGCAAAAATACAGCTGTAAACGATTTATATGGATATAACTGCGAAAAGGCAAAATATTATATTTAGGTAAAATGTTGAGTAATTTTAAAAATTTTATATAGATATGGTATAATAATAAACACGAGGTTTGAAAATGATTTTTGATACACATATGCACTGCCAGTATTCCATAGATTCCAAAATGTCTGCTGAAGAAGCAAAAGCCGCTGCCTTACAGCAAAACCTTGGTATAATTATTACCGAACACTGGGATGAGGATTATCCTACCAACCCGGAAGCTTTTGTTTTTGACATTGAAGATTATTTTAAGCAGCTTTGGCCCATACCGCAGCAAAAAAAATGCTGCTTGGAATTGAGGTGGGCATGCAGGAAGAAACTGCCGCTAACGATAATCTTCTTGGCAGAAAATATCCTTTCGATTTTATTCTGGGGTCTATGCACTGTGTGAACAGGCGTGATTTGTATGAAGAAAAAACATACGCCGGAAAAACAAAGCAGGAAGCAGTAGAGGAGTTTCTGCTGGCGACGCTTGCAAACCTTAAGCTGCATGATAATTTTGACAGCTTTGCCCACATAGATTATATGTGCCGTTATATGCCTTACGATGATAAAGAACTGGTTTACGCAGAAGCGCCGGAGTTATTTGATGAAGTTTTTAAGTTGCTGATAACAATGGACAAGGCAATAGAAATTAATACACGCAGGCTTGACAGTTCTGACGCGGTTAATTCTTTGCTTGTTTTATATAAAAGATTCCGCGAACTGGGCGGCAGGTATGTTACCCTTGGCAGCGATGCCCATTATAAAGAACATGTGGGCAGGCGCCTTGATATTGCCCGGGAAATAGCGGAAGCGGCAGGGCTGGTTCCGGTTTATTTTGAACAACGAAAAATGCAAAGGATGATTTTTTAAATGAAATGTATACGTTTTGAAGCGAATGGCAACAAAAGAATAGGTTTTATTGACGGAGATGTAGTAAGAACTGTTTATGGCAGCCTGGAAACTTTCTGGCGTATAACAGATGAAGTTTTCCGTTTGGAAGATGTTAAGCTTTTAGCGCCCTGTGTGCCTAAACAGATAATTTGCGTTGGTTTTAACTACCGCAGCCATGCTGAGGAGTTTCATGCCGAAGTACCGAAAGAACCGATGCTGTTCAGCAAGGCGGCACATACAATTATCGGTGACGGCGCTGCGATAGTATATCCCTGGCAGAGCAAAGAAGTGGTTTACGAAGCCGAGCTGGGCGTAGTTATAAAAAAACGTATGCGCAATGTAAAACCGGAAGATGTAAAAGATTATATTTTGGGCTATACCTGTGCCAACGACGTAACCGCCCGTGATTTGCAGCTTGACGATGTGCAGTGGCTGCGCAGCAAATCCTTCGATACTTTCTGCCCGTTGGGCCCCTGGCTTGAAACAGACCTTGACCCGACTGACTTAAGCATTAAAACATATTTGAACGGTGAACTTAAACAAAACGGCCGTACAAGCGATATGGTATATAATCCGTATGAAATTTTAAGTTATATCTCCGAGAGCATGACGCTGGATGCCGGTGATTTGGTGCTGACAGGTACGCCGATGGGCTGCGGGCCTATGGTACCCGGCGATGTGGTTACGGTGGAAATTGAAGGAATCGGCAAACTGACGAATACCGTAGTAAAAGGCTGATTAAAAGCTGACTAATATTATGTGGCTGTAAAAAAAGACGAGCTATCGTCTTTTTTTATTTGGGCAGCGTAAAAAAATTTGCAAATGTATTTTTTTTAGGGGGAAGATATATTTTGAATACAGAACAGCATTTTAAAGCGAGGATTATTATGTTTATCTGCGGCATTGCTGCAATGACTTTCGGCATAGCACTGTCGTGTAAGGCTAATTTAGGTACTTCGCCGATATCGAGCGTACCCTGGGTTTTAAGCCTTTGTACGCCGTTCAGCGTTGGTTTTTTAACCATAGCAATGAATTTGCTTTTTGTTGCCGTACAGCCGCTTTTATTACGTGCTTTTTACTGGCGCGAACTGATGGGACAGGTAATAGTTACCATTCCTTTTGGCAACAGCATAGATTTTTTTATGTGGGTTTTGCAGGATTACAACCCGGATACGCTTCTTGAACGCTGGATAGCCTGCCTTGCAAGCGTGGTTATTCTCGCCTTCGGCGTATTTTTGGAAGTGCGTGCCAAAATTTTTCTGGCAGCCGGTGAAGGCCTGGTAAATGTACTGGCATTTGTAAGCCATAAAAGTTTCAGCCTTATTAAAAACTGCTTTGATATTTCACTTGTTACGCTTGCCGTTATTATTGCCTTTATGGAGTTTGGCGGTTTGCACGGCGTTGGGCTTGGCACGGTGGCGGCTGCTGTCTTGGCAGGCAGAATAATTTATTTATATGAAACCTATCTGCATTTTTTGACAAATGGAAGGTAAAAGCCTGATTATAGGCGAATAATAAAATAGATTGTTTATTATTTAAAAAGATGTTACAATGAACATGCTGACTAATAAGTCTGACTGATTAATATACAGGCAGGGATACTTATGAAAAATATGACGGAAGGCGAACCGCTGAAATTAATAATACCTTTTATGATACCGCTGTTAATCGGCAACGTTTTTCAGCAGCTGTACAATATCGCCGATATAATTATAGTTGGGCGTACCATAGGCGTTAACGCACTGGCAGCTGTTGGCGCGACCGCACCGCTTTTTATGATGCTGGTAATTTTAACGTTGGGCATGAGCGGCGGCTTCAGTGTCGTTACGGGGCAGCTTTTCGGTGCGGGCGAGTTGGACGGCGTGCGCCGGAGCGCGGCAATGTCAACCATGCTTTGTACAATGTTTGTAATTATAATGATGGCCGCAGCGGTAATGTTTATTGACCCTGTATTGGCGCTTATGAACATACCGCCGGAGCTTTATGAGGACGCCAAAAGCTATGTTATGATTATTGTTTACGGCCTGATTTTTATGATGGCCTATAACATGCTTTCCAATATTCTGCGCTCGCTTGGCGACAGCAAAACACCGCTGTACTTTTTAATTGTGGCCACGCTGCTCAACATTGTTCTGGCGCTGGTATTCATTATCAACTTTGGCTGGGGCGTGCCGGGAAGCGCGTTGGCACTTGTAGTGGCGCAGGGTTTTTCTGGGCTGCTGTGCATAATTTATATTGCCAAAAAGTTTCCGGTGCTGCATGTACGTTTAAGCGATTTTAAATGGGACAGCCGTTTTGCGTGGGAACATATCCGCATGGGCCTGCCGATGGCAGTGCAGTTTTCTGTGCTTGGCCTTGGCATGATTATTATTCAGGCTATTTGCAATCAGTTTGGTTCCGAAACCATTGCTGCGTTTACTTCAGCTATGCGCATTGAACAGCTGGCCTTGCAGCCGATGATTTCATTCGGGCTTGCCATGGCTGTATATACGGCGCAGAATTTCGGCGCGCGCAAGTTTGGCAGGATAAGCCGCGGCGTAAAGAAATGCTCACAGCTATCGCTGGCTTTCAGTCTGTTTGCAGCGGTTATAATGTATTTCTTCGGGCAGGAAATGATTGGCATCTTTCTGGATAACCCAAGCCCGAAGGTTATGGCAGAAGCCAAGCAGTATCTGCATTTAAGCGTGCCGTTCTATTTCTTTTTAAGCCAGATTTTTATTTACCGCAACTCGGTACAGGGCATGGGTATTTCAATGATTCCTATGCTTTCAGGCGTGGTGGAACTGCTTCTGCGTTCTGCGGCGGCCTCGTATTTAACCATTGATTACGGTTATACCGGCGTATGCTATGCCAGCCCGATTGCCTGGGTTGGGTCTTCTATATTTTTGTTTGCCAGCTACCATTACTTTTTAAGGCTGCTGGCGCGTAAAAATTTGGGTTTTAAACTAAAATAAATATCTGTTGGAGGTGCTGTATGGAAAACAAACAAATGCTGGAGGAATTTCTGGAGCTGGTGCAGATTCCGGTAAACTCCCGTAACGAAAGGCAGATTGCCGATGTACTTAAAGCCAAACTGGAAGCGCTGGGACTGGAGGTTACGGAAGAAGACACCGGTGCCAAAATCGGCGGCAATGCCGGCAATATAAGGGCAGTGCTGCGTGGCACGGCAGATTGTGAGCCGCTGCTTTTTTCCGCGCATATGGACCGTGTTGCCAATAACGGTGCCATTAAACCGATTGTTGATGAGGAAAAGGGCATTGTGCATACCGACGGCAGTACGATTTTAGCTGCTGATGACGTTGCCGGCCTGTGCATTATATTGGAGGCGCTCCGCAAATTAAAAGCTTCCGACAAGCCTCACGGCGATATAGAAGTGGCCTTTTCTGTATGCGAAGAATTTGGCATTTTAGGCGGCAGGCATTTTGATTTCAGTAAATTCCGCGCTAAAAGCGGCTATGTTTTCGACGCTGAAGGCGATATCGGCGGCATTGCCATTCAGGCTCCGGCCAAATGCAGCTACTGCTATAAAATTCACGGCAAAGCCTCTCATGCAGGCGAAGCTCCGGAAAAGGGCATTAACGCCATCCGCGCAGCAGCAGCTTTAATACTGGCTATTCCGGATAACAGGCAGAGCGCAAACTCCACTGCAAATATTGCTTCGGTGCATGCAGGCGGCCCGGCGCTGAACATTGTATGCGATTATGCCGAAGTAAACGGTGAAATGCGCAGTACTGACGCAGGTGAATTTGAAGCGCTGCTTAAAAAATATGCAGATGCAGTGCCCGTGATTGAAAAAGAATACGGCGTTAAAATAGATTATTCTTCGGACGTGCTTTATAAAGCCTTCTGCCTGAATGAAAGCAGCAGACCGGCGGCACTTACTGCCAAAGCCCTGCAAAAATGCGGAGTTGAGCCTAAATTTGAAAAGAGCGGCGGTGGTATGGATGCTAACCACTTTAACGCTAACGGTATTGAAACCGTAGGTATTGCGGTTGGTTATTTTAATTGCCATACCGGCGAAGAATACCTGAAATTGGAAGATTTTTACAAATGCGGCGAAATGGCAGCGCAGATTGCGTGGCTTGCAGCTGAAAAATAAAAAGAACGGCAGGGTTTAAAAACTCTGCCGTTTTTTTACAAGTGTTTTAATTTATAAGTAAAACTAATCAATAAAGTTGGTTAAAATCTGCGGCTCGCGTTCAGGCAGGCCGTATTTTTCTTTGCCCAGGGCAATGCTTTTAATTAAAAATGCCATGTTTTTGCCCAGCGTGCGCATGGTTTGCAGGCCTTCTTCGTCTTTGCGCACGTCTTCCGGCGTAAAGCCGTGTACGCTGTTCCAGTACTGGCTGGAGGCAACCGGCATGCCGACGATGGTGAAGTATTTGTTAAGCTCGTCAAAGGTGGCAGAGCAGCCGCCGCGGCGTGCGGATACAACGGCAGCGCCTACTTTCATGCTTTTATCAAACGGAGTGCTGAAAAAGAGTCTGTCTAAAAAGCTGATTAAATTGCCGTTGGCGGAAGCATAATAAACAGGCGTACCCACAACAAGCCCGTCACATTCGGCAAATTTAGGTGCAACTTCGTTTACAATATCGTTAAAAACGCATTTGCCGTTCTTTTTGCAGGCACGGCAGTCAATGCAGCCGCGGATTGCCTGATTGCCGATATGGACGATTTCCGTTTCTATTCCTTCCGCTTCCAATGTTTTGGCAACTTCGCTGAGTGCGGTAAAAGTGCAGCGTTCTGCTTTGGGGCTGCCGTTTATTAAAAGAACCTTCATTTAAAATACCTCCTGAAAAGTAATTTAATAACTGCTGTAATAATATATTACCACATTAAAGTTCACTTTAGTCAATACCAAAATAAAAGGCACGGTTTAAGCCGTGCCTTGTTTGTTTTACAGTACCTTTTGCAGAAGGTTAATTACGTTTTGGTGGGTAATTTTATTGATGGTTTCATCGCTGTAATATTTGCTTAAATACTCTATAAGCGGTTTGTAATCCTGTACGCCCTGAATATTATAGGGCGGATGGGAAATGCCGTCAAAATCGCTGCCAAAGCCGATATGGTCATCATTGCCGATGAGGTTCAGCATGTAGTCGATATGCTTATACACGCTTTCTATGCAGGCATTGCGCCAGTCTTCTTCAAGAAACTGCCCTGCAAAGGTAATGCCGGCAAGGCCGCCGTTTTGTGCCAGTGCCTTAATCTGTTCATCGTTAAGGTTGCGCGGGTGGGAGCAAAGGCTTTTGGCATTGGAATGAGTGGCGATAATCGGCTTGGTGCTTGTTTCAATAACACTCCAGAAACCTGCTGTGGAAATGTGGGAAACGTCTACCAGCATACCCAGGCGGTTCATTTCAGCTACAACTTGTTTGCCGAAAAGAGTCAGCCCGCTGCCGGTGGCTTCTTCGTTAATGCCGTCGGCAATGTCATTGCGGTTGCTCCAGGTAAGCGTCATGGCACGCACGCCAAGTTCGTACAGGCAGCGCAGCGCTTCCAGGCTGCCGTCAATGGCACCGCCTTCTTCAATGGCAAGCAGGGTTGCCGCTTTGTGTTTCAACACATTGCCTGCGTCTTCGGCAGTACGCACTTGCAGCACATCAATGCCGTTTTCGTGCAGCTTTTTTATTTCCTGGTTGTATTTATCAAGCAGGCACAGGGTATAACGCAGACCGCCCTGATAGCGGAAAACTTCGGTAGGTACATAAATAGCGCAGAATTGCAGGCCGCCGCCAAGGGCAATCTGGCGTTTAATATCAAAGTGCTGTTCGTTTTCGTACAGCGAAGCATTTTTATTGTAGAGTTCGGTTAAAGTATCGCAGTGGCAGTCGCAGATAAACATTGTATCAGTCCTTTCTTAAAAACAAATAGCTGCCGCAGAAGCAGCAGCTATTGAAATTAAACTTATTAAATTCCTGCGTAGTAATAGTAGAAGGTCATGCCGAGGGTTACAGCCAAAGCGCCGCACATCGGAATGAAGGTACGTTTAACAAGGTCGAAGCTCGAAACGTTGCCCATGCCGGAAGATACAACGATAACTGCCGTAATCGGGGAGCAGGTACGTGCAATGGAGGCTGCAAAGTGCATCGGCAGAAGCATGAGCACAGGATGCAGGCCCGTATGTGCCGCAACAGCAGGGGTAAGTGCCGCAAAGGCAAAGAACGGAGCGTTGCCGCTGCCCATAACGATGGAGCTGAATACGATAATGGCAACCATTACCAGCATCATTGCCATCGGGCCGAAGCCCAGGGTTTTGCTGCCTTCGATAAGGCTGTCGATAGTGCCCATGGAGAGCAGGCCCTGTGCGAAGGTCTGGCCTGCAATAATAAGGGTAATTACGTTGGCCATCTGCATGCCGAGGCCATCGAAGAAGGTCTGGATATCGGCAAATACTTTTTTGCCGTCGCGCCAGCGTGCAAATTCGCAGCAGGCACCGATGAACAGGCCGATGAACATAGCCATAACGATGTTCATTTTAATGGTGGTAATCCACAGGGAGCTGAAGGAAAGAATAAGGCTCAGAGGAATTACAGGCAGAACTGCATACCACAGCGGAGCGGAATCGGCAGGGTTTTCTTCTGCTTTTTCAACTTCCATCGGTTTAACAACATGGCCCATGCGTTTATCCATGTATTTCTGGGTAAAGTAATGCAGTGCACCTACAACTACAAAAGCTACCATAACAATAGGAACCTGATAGTTGGTCCAGTACAGTACGGGGTCTACGCCGGCGGTGGTTGCCGAAAGGATAGTACCGGTATCACTCGGGCTCCAGTCGAAGCACAGGGTGGAGGCAACTGCTGCCGTAGCGGCAAGGCGGCTTACGCCGAGGCCGATAAGAATCGGGAACATGGTTACCATTAAAAGCATGGCAAGACCGGAGGCACTGTTGATGCAGAGGCCGATTAACATGCCAACAACCCAGGTGCCGGAAAGTACAAGGTAAGGGGATTTTAATGCCAGCAGCGGTTTAATGGTTAAGCGTACCAGTGAGCGGGATGCGCCGATGCGGTCCATATAACGTGCAAACGCACCTACAGACATAATGTTAAGGCCGAGGCCTGCGGCGTTGGAGCTCATGGTTTTGCGCATAAATTCAAATGCGTCGAAGAACCAGGAACCGGTAGAAGCTTTTTCCGGCAGGATTGTGCCGTAACCGCAAAGCACGGCAATGTACATCAAAATCATGCCGCCCAGGAAAAGTACGGGCTGCGGCTTATATTTTTTATAGATAAGAAAGCCTACCCAAAATGTTACAAGTGCGGAAATTACAATACCCATCTAATCATCCTCTCTGTTTTATAGTTAGAACTAATTACAGTATAAGCTAAAACCGCAGGCAAAGGCAAGCAAAAAAGCTATAAATTTACAGAAAATTTTTAAAATATTAATAAATTGTTAAGTTTATAAGTGCAGCTTATATATTAAACGCTGAAAACAAAAACTTTATTCCGCAGTTAATTTCTGCCAGGCTTCCAAAGCGCGGGCAACAAACAGGCGGCGGATGTTTTCGTTTTCGCCCATGCCGTGCAGATAAGGCGTTACTTTAAAACCGCAGCTTTCCAAAATGGTTTTGTGCGAATCTTCATCGTCACCGGCCATATCGTTATTGGCATGGTCACCTGCAACCATCATGGCGGGCATAATGGTAATTTCCTTAATATCTTTCGCTTTTAAAAGCGAAATAACGGTATCAAGATGCGGCCATCCTTCTACAGAATAAATATAGGCGTTGTCAAAACCAAGCTCGTTGAGGCGGTTCTGCATTACCGAATAATAAGCATTGGCCGGGTGCGGCGTGCCGTGCGCCAGAAGAAGAACAGCGCTTGCGGGTGCAGGCTGCGGAAACTGCGTGCTTAAAGCCTGCATGGTGTCTTTAATATCGTCACGCTGGTCCTCCTGGCCCATCCAGTACATCAGCGGCGTGCCGAGCGACATTTTTTTAAATAGGGTTTTATAACGGTTAAAAACAAAAGTTTTATAAGCGTATTCAATGCCGGGAATAATATCCAGCGAGCAGATAGCAACGCGGGTATAGCCTTCCTTATGCAGCGCTTCAAGCGCTTCTTCCGGCGTCGGGTAAGTTATGCCTTCATTCTTTTTAATGCGTTCAATAACAATATGGGAGGTAAAGGCAAGTTCGGCTTTTACGCCCGGGCAGGCGGCCTTTATTTCTTCAAAAACCGCATCAATTGTGCGGCGGCGCGTTTCTTTATAAGTAGTGCCAAAGCTTGTAACAAGAATGGCATCTTTATCCGGCAAAGCTGAAAGTTCGGGGTTTTCGTAAACGCATACGCCAATTTGTGCGGCGTCCAGAAGGGAAGGGGTTGCCGTTTTTACTTCGTTGCTTAATTTGTAGCCTGCTCCCGTATCGGCAGCAAAAAGGGGGTTAAATGTTTTCTGCAAAAGATTCACTCCTTTAAATTTTATAAAAAAACCTTTCTGCCGCGACAGAAAGGTTCTGATATCCGCCTGATGGTGTTTTTTATTTGGTTTTAATGCTGCATTCAGCCAGATGTTTTTTTATGCCTTCAAAAGTTTCCGGGCTGATTACATGTTCAATGCGGCAGGCATCATGTTCGGCAATGTCAGCAGGTACGCCGATATGTTCGGCAAAGAAACGGGTAAGCACTTTATGGCGTTCAAGCACTTCCTGTGCTTTGGCAAGGCCGGCATCGGTAAGCACAATATTGCCGCCTGCTTCCACCAGAATAAAGTTTTCGCGTTTTAAAATACTCATGGCACGGCTGACGCTGGCTTTAGTAAAATTCATCTGTTCTGCCACATCAATGGCACGCACTTTACCATGTTTCTGCTGTAATTGCAGAATCGTTTCCAAATACATTTCGCCTGATTCCTGCAAAATCATAATCAAAACCTCCGTGCTGCAGTTAAAATATTCTATCTAATATTTTAACATTATAGGGCAAGCGGGGCAAGTAATAATATTCTGCCGCGGCTTTTAAGTTTGCTTTGGCAAACGCGCGCGTTTTAAAACAGGCAGGCGGGTTAAAATACCGGCAATAAGCGGCGCGGCAAAAGCGGTAAAAATCATGCCCGGCACCGCGGCGGCGATAAGGGCATAAACGGCTTTATCGACAAAAAGCGCCAGCACAAGGCGGCTTAAAGCGCTGGCAACAGGCCCGGCAATTATGTAAAAGGCTTTGCTGCTGCCCATAAAAGCAAACATTATGGCAATTACAGCGCGGAAAGAAAGCGCAATCAGTACATTAAAAACATTTTGCGTGCCGAGAATAAGGCAGATGGCAGAAGCCGCGATACCTGCCGTAAGGTATTTTTTTATGCCGAAAATACCGCAGGCCGCAACTGCAACCGGCGCAGAAAGCTGAAATTCGCTGCCGGGAATTAATGAAGGAATTTTAAAGCTGCCGCTGACGGCTATAAAAGCGGCGAGCAAAGCGGTCTGGCAGATATCACTGACGGAAAAACGCATGGTTAACCTTCTTTCTATTTTGGTTAACTATAATATAAAACAGGTTAACGATTAAGTCAAGAGATTATGTTTGGTTTGTTTAGATGGTTTTGGGGCTTTGAATTTAGGTTTAATATTTTAATTTAGTTTTTTTATTTATGTTACTTTTAATTTTGTTCTCGTCTTTGATTGTACGTTATCAATTTTTATTTTTTTTATTATTCATCTTCATTCTTTTGAATGAGCAAAAGAACGAAGCAAGAAAACTCACGCGGCTGAAAAAATTTAAACGCGGCACGCCGAAAGCAATAAAATTTTCCACGGAACTCGCTTCGCTCAAACACCGGGAAAATTTTATTGCTTTTCAGTAAATACAGCTAAATTTTTAATGCCGCGCTCTGGCGTAAACCGTACTTTTTTACTGCTTAATTTAGTATATTTTGACTTTATATTGTACGGATTAAATAATTATTATCCAACATATATGAAAATTATGGTATTTTGCTTATTAAAACCTACGGCAACATTGCTGTTGTTCATAACAATTTGCCCAAAGTACGAATTTGGGCGAAGCGCGACTTTCAAAAAACAGGCGAAAACTTAAAATAAAAAGGCACTTGCAGCAATAACCGAGGATGTTTGAGTTTGCGCAGCAAACGAGTTCCGCAGGCGCTGCAAGTGGCAAACTGATTTGATACTGAGCCGTTAAGTTTTTTGAGGAGCAAAGACTTTTTGGTAACTTTTTGGTCTTTTCAAAAAGTTACATGAGTAATAAAGTAAATAAAGAATAATTAAAGTATCATCAAAGGCGGAAAGTAAAAAATAATATAGTAAATAAAAAACTACAATATTAACTGCAAATGGTTGACCATATAAGCTATACTCACTCGCGGTTTTGTTGTACAATAAAAACAAAATATTTAACGAGGTATAAAAGGTAACAATGCTTGATTTTATAACAGAAACCAACAGTGTATGGCAGAATATGCGCAGTTGCGGGCTGCCGCTGGTGCTGTACGGCATGGGCAACGGCGCTGATGCCGTGCTTGACAGAATGGCGGCGGAAGGCCTGACGGCAGCCGGAATTTTTGCGAGTGATGAATTTGTACGCGGGCAGAATTTTCGCGGTTTTAAGGTGGAGCATTACAGCGATATTAAAGCCCGGCTTGAAAATTTTGCAGTGGTAATTGCTTTTGCTTCCGAACTGCCGGAAGTTATTAGCCGTTTTAAAGCGCTTGCCACAGATCATACAGTATTTGCACCGCATTTGCCGCTTTATGCCGGCAGCGAAGAAGTAACAAATGCCTGGCTTGAAAAATATGCCGGCAGGCTGCAAAATGTGTATAATAAGCTGGCAGATGAAGAGTCGCGCAAAGTTTTTGCAAACGTACTTAATTATAAACTGAGCGGCAGGCCGGAATATTTATGGCAGTGCGAAACGGACAGAAAAGAAGATTTAACGCAGCTTTTTACTTTTGGCAAAGAAGAAGGCTATCTGGATTTGGGCGCTTATGACGGCGATACGGTGCGGGAGTTTTTGCAGCTTACCGGCGGCAGCTATAAAAAAATAACGGCGGTGGAAGCAGACCGCCGCAATTACCGCAAACTATGCGCAAAAGCAGAAGGGTTAAAAAATGTACAGCTTGTTGAAGCCGCAGTTTGGGATGAAGACACGGAACTTGATTTTTCCGACAGCGGCGGCAGGCAGTCTACATTAATTAATGCACATAAACGCAAGGTGCGCGCGTTAAAAATGGATAACCTGCTGTATGGCGAAGCTGTAACATACATTAAAATGGATGTGGAAGGTGCGGAAAAGCAGGCGCTTTCAGGGCTTGAGCAGCATATTAGAAGTGACAGGCCCAAAATGTTTATTGCCGCATATCATTACGATAATGATTTTTTTGAGCTGCCGGAACTTTTATGGCAGCTGTGCCCGGAATATAAAGTATATCTGCGCAAGCACAGATATGTACCGGCGTGGGAAATGAATTTTATGGCAGTTTATCAAGGGACTTGAAATGTCCCTGTGGGTCAAAAATAGCATATTGTGCGTTTGTAATGGAAAATATGAAAAAAATTTGCAAAAAGTAACAGAAATGTTAAAAATATGTAAAACATTTTACCTAATGTAAGCAGGAATTTTACAAAACCGGGAGAAGAATATTAATAGTATCTTAAATACGTTAAAAGGAGTGGAGACTCATGAAAAAAGCAAAATGGCTCTGTACTGCTGCGGCAGTTCTGGCATTATCGGCTGCAGTTGCAGGCTGCGGCGGCAGCGATAAGCAGGAAGCCGGCACTAAAGCAGGCGGACCGAAAGGCGAGGTAATGGTATATACCTCCATTTATCCTGATATTATTGATAATGTTTGCAAACCGGCAATGAGCAAAGTTTTCCCTGACATGAAAGTTGACTGGTTCCAGGGTGGTACCGAAAAAGTTATGACCAAAATGGCAGGCGAAATTAAAGCTAAAAAAATCGGCGCCGATGTTTTAATGGTTGCCGAACCTTCTTACTACCTGTCCCTTAAAAAAGACAACCTTCTTTTGGATTATGTTTCCCCGAACCTGAAGGACGTTATTACCGATAAGGACGAAAAAGGCGCATGGTCTTCCGTTCGTATCAGCAACATGATTATCGCTTATAACTCCGACAAACTTTCTCCGGAAGAAGCTCCGAAATCCTGGAAAGATTTGACTGACCCGAAATGGAAAGGCAAAATTGCAATGCCTAACCCGATGCTTTCCGGTACTGCATTTGTTGCAGTTGGCGCACTTGCCGATAAATACGGCTGGGAATATTTCGATCAGCTGAAAGCTAACGGCATGCGTGTTGAAGAAGGCAACTCCGCAATTCAAAACAAACTTTTAACCGGCGAATATGCAGCAGCAATGATTCTGGAAGAAAACATCCTGAAACTGGCTGCTACCAAAAACGAGCCTTTGAAAGTTGTATACCCTGAAGACGGCGTAGTTATTATTCCTTCCCCGATTGCTATTTTCAATACTACCAAAAACCAGGAAGGCGCTAAAGCCATGGTTGACTGGTGGCTTTCCAAAGAAGGCCAGCAGGCTGTTGTTGAAGGCTGGATGCACTCCGTACGCGGCGACGTACAGCCTCCTAAAGGCGCTCCGGAACTGAAATCCTTCTCTGACAAAGCTGTAAAAGTTGATTGGCAGAAACTTGCCGACAACAAAGCTGAAATTAAGGAAGAGTTCCGCGTAAGGGTTATGGAATAACGGTTCTTTCTAAATCCGGCATGAAATAATTAAGTGAAGGAATTTAGGGGTCGCTATGTGGCGATCCCTTTTTTCCCATTATAAAAAGCAACCTTAAATTATGTTTTAGGGCGGCTCTTATGCCGTAGAAAGGAGTTATGGTGGGCTTTTTACAAAGAATAAACAGCAAATTTATTGTAATTTCGCTGTCGGTATTACTGCTTTTATATTTTGTGGTTTTTCCGCTGGGCGTACTTTTGTATGACAGCATTCTGGTTGACGGCTCTTTTACGCTGGCCAACTACCGTGAAGTTTACAGCCAGGACGTAAACTGGCGCGCTCTTGCCAACACTGTTGAGCTTTCGCTGATTGTAATGGTGGCAAGCGTTATTATTACTTTTCCGCTGGCATGGCTGGTTGGGCGTACCGACCTGCCGTTTAAAAGAGGCTACCGCACGCTTTTGGTTGCCAGCTATATGATTCCGCCTTATGTAGGCGCTATTGCCTGGGTACAGCTTTTAAACCCGAGCGTAGGTTATTTAAACAATGTGTTTAAATGGATTTTTAACTTACAGACTGCACCGTTTGATATTTATACCACAGGCGGCCTGGCCTGGGTTTTGACTTTATTCTATTCTCCATTTGCTTTTATTACTATTTCGCGTGCGATGGAAAAAATGGACCCGACGCTGGAAGAAGCTGCAAGGGTTTCCGGTTCTTCGCCGCTGCGCACTCTTATTGACGTTACGCTGCCCCTGATGGCGCCTTCTATTCTGGCAGGCGGCCTTCTGGTATTCATTGCGGCAGGCTCCTGCTTCGGTATTCCTGCTATTGTTGGTATGCCGGGCAATATTGAAGTTATGACAACCCGTATTGTTACTTATACTTATATGGGCGACGAAGCGGGTATCCGCGATGCAACGTCGCTGGCAGCTTCCCTGATGTTTATTGCCAATGCCCTGCTGTTCTTTATGACCTGGATGCTGGGCCGCAAGGATTATACCACTATCAGCGGCAAAAGCACCCGCCCGAACATTGTTGAGCTTGGCAAATGGAAATGGCCTGCATTCTTTGCGGTAGGCTTCTATGGCTTTGTTGCCGTTATCCTGCCTTTAGGCTCCATTTTGCTTACTTCGCTGTTAAAGAGTATGTCCAAGGGCATTACTTTTGATAACCTTGGCTTTGATGCCTGGATTCCTGTTATTACCAGCTCCCAGTATATGGAAAGCGTATGGAATTCCGTTGTATACGGCGTTATTGCCGCTACTATCGGCACAATTCTTTCGGTGTTTATCGCTTATCTTGCCGTTAAAACAAATGTTAAAGGACGCAACCTGCCGGATATGCTGACAATTATCGGCGGCTCCACGCCGAGTATCGTTATCGCGCTGGCACTTGTTATTACCTTCTCCGGCAACTTTGGCCTGAACCTGTATTCCACCATGTGGATTCTGGTTGTCAGCTACCTTGTAAAATATATGACGATGTCCGTGCGCACTATTGCAGCTTCCTTAAGCCAGGTACATATCTCTCTGGAAGAAGCGGCTCTTAACTCCGGCGCAAGCTGGCTGCGTACCTGCAAAGACATTATCATGCCGCTGATTGCACCGTCAATTATCGCCGGCTGGTTCTTAATCTTTATGCCGTCATTTTATGAATTGACGATGTCACTGCTTTTGTACGGCAGTGATACCAAAACTATCGGCGTACTGCTGTACGATTTGCAGACTTATGCCGATACACAGAATGCTTCCGTGCTTTCGGTAATTATTTTGCTGATAGTTCTGGTGGGCAATGTTATTTTGAACAAGCTTACTAAGGGTAATGTTGGTATTTAAAAGGAGTGGAATAAATTGTCAGAAGTACGTATAGAGCATGTTTTTAAACGGTTTGGTGATGTTACGGCCGTAAGCGATTTTGACCTTACCGTAAAGGACGGCGAATTTGTTTCGCTCCTCGGCCCTTCCGGCTGCGGCAAAACAACTTCGCTGCGTATGATTGCCGGCTTTGAAAGAGCGACAGAAGGTGAAATTTATATCGGCGACCACTGCGTAAGCTCGCATATAAAAAATACTTTCGTGCCGCCCGAAAAACGCGATATCGGCATGGTTTTCCAGTCTTATGCCGTATGGCCGCACATGACTGTTACCGAAAACGTTGCATATCCGCTTAAAATTCAAAAAGTTCCCAAAGAAGAACGCGCTGCAAGAGTTGCAGAAATGCTGAAACTCGTTCATCTTGACGAGTACGGCAGCCGTTATCCGCATCAGCTTTCCGGCGGTCAGCAGCAGCGTGTTGCACTGGCGCGTGCGCTGGTAATGCGCCCCGGCCTTCTGCTTTTGGACGAACCTTTGTCCAACCTTGACGCCAAGCTGCGCGAAAGCATGCGCTTTGAAATTTCTTCTATTCAGAAGGAACTGGGCATTACCGTTATTTATGTAACGCATGACCAGTCCGAAGCAATGACTATGAGTGACCGCGTTGTTGTTATGAGCCGCGGCGTTATTCAGCAAATCGGCACGCCGTACGAAATTTACCGCAACCCGGCCAACAAGATGGTTGCCGACTTTATCGGCCTTGTAAACTTTGTAGAAGGCGAAGTACAGGGCGACCGCGTATATATCAGCGGCACCGGCGTATCCTTCCCTAATACCAGCGGCATAACCGGCAGCGCTACCATTGCAGTGCGCCCGGAAAACATTACTATGTCCCGCACAAGCGGCACTATCGAAGGCACGCTGGTACACCGTTTCTATCTTGGCGATGCCGTTGACTACCGCGTTCAGTGCAAGCATCATGTAATCCGCGTTATTGTAAAAGGTGCGGAACTGAAAGAGTTTACCGACGGCGAAAAAGTTTACCTTGATTTTGATAAGATTATGGTTTTCGACCGTGACTGATTATTAAAAGTAAAATCCCGGACAGTTAGCCTGCCCGGGATTTTTGTTTATGCGCGCGGCTGTGGTATAATAAAAGAAAATTAGCTTGGCGAGGTTGAAGAATGAAAAAATTTTTGGCTGTAATTGCTGCGGCTTTTTGTATTTTAACAGTGCTGAATACGGCGCATACTGCCGGTAAGGATGAGGCAGAAAAAAAGGAACAGGTGAAAATCTGCATAAGCATGCCGGTGGATATAGCCGAGGCACTGGCAGAAGATTTTACCAAAGCAAGCGGCGTAGAAACGCAGGTAGTGCCGCTGCCGCCGGGAAGTGCGGAAAACCGTTTTAATTTTCTTGCTTCTTCCGGCAGCGATGTATGGCTCGGCGGAACGGCGGAGGAATTTTACCTTGCCGCTGAGCGCGGGCTTTTGGTAAGCTACCAGCCCGAAGAAGCGTATGCCATTCCGGCGGAATTCCGCCAGAATAACTGGTTGTGGACGGCTTTGTATATTGACCATATAGGCTTTTTAAGCAATAAAAAGAACCTGCATTATTTGGGGCTGTATGCGCCGGAAAGCTGGCAGGAGCTGCTGGCTGAACCGCTTAAGTACGAGCTTGCGCTGGCAGACCCTAAAAGCGGCGGCGCAGGCTATGGCATGATGACGGCCTTATGGCAGCTGAAGGGCGAAAGCGCGGCTATGGATTATGCTGAGCAGCTTAACCGCCAGCGCCCGGAATATTTTGTTAATTTGCAGGAAACTATTGACGAGGTGCGCCAGGGTTATAAAACCGTGGCGGTAGTGCCGCTTTCGGTGGCACTGCTGTTGGAGCGCAGCGAAGAGAATCTTTTTGCAACGATACCTGCCGACGGCAATAAAAATTTAATCAGCGGTGCGGCGGTGCTGAACAGGCCTAATAACGCTGCGGCCGGCAAATTTATAGAATACCTGCTTTCGAACCGCGCGGCGGAAATTGTTGCGGAAAAAGGGCACGGGCTTGTATGGAGTTTAAGCGCGGCGGCAGATGACGAGCTGCGCAGCCAGTATACGGGCAAAATGCTCACGCCGGTTGACGATTTAAGCTGGACGGCAGGGCAGAAAGCCAATGTTATTGAGCGCTGGCTTACCGCAGGCAGGAAAACACAATAAAGTTTTAGGCATAAAAAGAGCCGGGAGCATACAGCTTCCGGCTTTTAAGTTTATTATTGAATTTTGCAGCCGGGCTTAAGCGGCAGGGTGAAGGTAAACGTGCTGCCTTTTCCGGGCATGCTTTCGGCGGTTATAGTGCCTCTGTGCAGGTTTGCAATCCACTGTACCATGGAAAGCCCCAGACCTGCGCCGCTGCTGTTGCGGTGGCTGCTTTCGGCCTGATAGAAACGGCGCCATATTTTAGGCAGTTCCTCCGGCGCAATGCCGCAGCCGGTATCTTTAACGGAGCAGACAACGCTGCCCTTTTCTTTATGCAGGGTAAAATCAATTTTGCCGCCGTTTTCCGTATATTTAACGGCATTATCCAAAAGGTTCAGCAAAAGGCGCATTAAAAGTGTCTGGTCGCCTTCAACGCAAACTTCCGGTTCAATAGCGGCATTGACGGTTATTTCCTTTGCACCGGCAATCTGCTGCGTTTCTTCAATTACAATTTCAGCCATTTCGCTGAAATCAAACTTTTCAATTTCAAATTGAATTTTGTTGGCATCGGCACGGGCCAGCATTAAAAGCTGTGCCAAAAGGCGCGACATTTTGCGTGCCTGTGCCAGTATTTTTTGCAGTGCTTCATCTTTTTCGGCAGGCGGTGCCTGTTTTAAGGCGTATTCCGCCTGGGCAATGATGGCTGCCGCAGGTGTGCGCAGTTCGTGCGAAGCATCCGCTGTAAACTGGCGCTCCGCATCAAAAGATTTTTCCAGGCGCGAGAACATGCTGTCGAAGGTTTGCGCCAGCTGCATTATTTCGGGGTCTGCCTTGTTAAGGTTAATGCGCTGCGATAAATCGCTGCCGCTGCCAATGCGTTCTGCGGCGGCAGTAATCTGCTTTACGGGCTGAAAGGCTTTTTTGGTTATCAGGTAGCCGCCAAAGGCAGAAAGCAGTATTAAAAACGGAAAGAGCAGGGCACATTGCCATAAAATTTCATCGCGGGTGGCGTAAATGCTGCTTAGTGAAGTGCTGCCGCGCAGCCAGATGCTGTTTTCAAGCCGGGCGGGGCGCAGCTGCAGGTCGAATACATACCAGGTCTGGCTGCCGTTGGTTACGGTTTGCAAAAGCTCGGAGCGGAAGGGCGTATCCGGCATCTGCACCGGGTTCAGCCCAGCGATTAATGTGCCGTCGTTATTATATACGGCAAGCATAACACCGTCATGCAGAAAATCAAGCTCGTCAAGGCTCAGGGTGCCGTCGCGCCGCAATTCAAGGCTGCTGGCGTTTCCGTAAACCTCGTTTTCCAGTTTGTCCTGCAAATTGAGCAGCAGTACGTCGTCGGCGGCAAAAAGCACGGCCGCAAAAATAACGCTTAATACTGCCACAATAAGCCCGGTGTACCACAGGGTTATTTTTTGTTTAACGGATAATGCTTTCATTTTTCTTCCCTCAGTACGTAACCTGCGCCGCGGATAGTATGCAGCAGCTTTTTGTTAAAGCCGGTATCTATTTTTTTGCGCAGGTAACGTATATAAACGTCAACAACGTTGGAACCGCCTTCAAAGTCGTAATTCCATACATGGTTTTCTATTTTATCGCGCGAAAGCACGCGCCCGGGATTGCGCAGCAAATATTCCAGCACGGCAAATTCCTTGGAAGAAAGGGTAATTTCCGTGCCGTCACGGGTAACGGTGCGGCTGTTTAAATCCATAACCAGCCCGCTGTATTCCAGCACGTTTGTTGTCTGCCCGCTGCGGCGGCGCAGAAGCACACGCAGGCGCGCCAGAAGCTCGTCATAGGCAAAAGGCTTAACAAGGTAATCGTCGGCACCGGCATCAAGGCCGTTTACTTTATTTTCAATGCTGTCGAGAGCCGTTAAAAGCAAAACATGGGTAGTGTTGCCTTCGGCGCGCATTTTTTTCAGCAAAGTAAGCCCGTCAATGCCGGGCAGCATAATATCAAGCACAACTGCGTCATAGGTTGCCATTTTTAAATAATCTTCGGCGTCAAGCCCGTTGCCGCAGCCGTCAACGCTGTAACCGCTGCTTTGCAGCTGTTTTTTTAAGGCGTCAAGTAAATCCGGTTCGTCTTCAACAATTAAAATCCGCATAAGGCACCTCCTTATAAAATTATTATAACACACCATAAATTTTTAGATAATTTTTGAATTTCATTTTTGTTTTAATTTTTCTTTAATCTTTGGCGGCTATAATAAAGACAAGATAAGGGAACACCCCAAAACAAATAAGGACAGACCTTAAAATAAAGGAGGAAACAACAATGTTGAAATTAACCGGCAAAAAATTAACCGCTCTCGCAGCAGCAGCTCTCACAACCTTAACCATATCTGCAACTGCTTTCGCAGCAGCCTTCACCTCGGCGGATGCGCAGTCCATGGCAGCAAAACTTGTACCGGCAAGCGCAACCCATGTGGCTACTAAAGAAGATTTCAATGAATACGAATTCAAATTCTTCGACAACGGCACCGCAACTTCCTACGAAGTAGAAATCAGCAAACTTACCCAGTCTGTAAAAGAATATAAAATGGAAGCACGCACCATCCTTGGCAGCAGAAATATTGTACTGAGCGCAGCTGACGCACAGGCAGTAGTTACCAAAGAATATCCCAACGCCAGCTTCCACAAAGTAAAACTCGATATGGATGATGGCCTGTATGAATATGAACTCAAATTCACCACTCCCGAACTCCGCGGCGAAATGGTGCTGAACCCCGAAACTGGCGCTGTAATTGAAAAAGAACTGCGCTACAACGTAAGATAACAAGTTTAACAAACAACAAAAGCCTGCACGCATTGTGCAGGCTTTATTTTTGCAGTAAGGCATAATAAAAACGGCAGCCGTAAAAAGCTGCCATTAAGTTTTAACTTAATTATTTGCCAAGAATAATGGAAGTTAAGGTTACAGGGTCAACGTATTTGCCGTCTTTGTAAACGCGCATGTTGCCGCTGGCAATTTCATCAATGAGGATAACTTCGCCATTGTGGTAACCAAATTCAAATTTAATGTCGTACAGGTCAAGGCCCATTTTAGCAAGGTCTTCTGCAACGATTTTGGTAATTTTAAGGGTCTGTTCTTTCAGACTCTTGTAATCTTCATGGCCCATAATGCCGAGTACAACAAGTGCGTCTTCGGTAACCAGCGGATCGCCTTTAGCATCATCTTTGAAGGTGGTTTCAACATAGCCGCCTTCAATAGCGGTGCCGTCAGCAATGTAATCGCCATAGCGGCGGATGAAGCTGCCGGTTGCTTTCAAACGGCAGATAACTTCCAGGCCTTTGCCGAATACGGTGCAGGGAAGAACTTCCATGGTAGCGTTTTCAACGTCAGCACTTACATAGTGGGTTTTAACGCCTTCTTTTTTGAGGATTTCAAAGAAATGGATGGAGGTTTCGAGGTTAGCTTTGCCGATACCTTCAATGGTAAGGCCGATGCTGTTTTCGCCCGGGTCGAATACACCGTCTTTGCCGGTGCAGTCATCTTTAAATTTTAAAAGTACGTTGCCGTTTTCAAGTTTGAAAACGGTTTTTGTTTTGCCTTCGTAAATTTTTTCCATAAAATTTGTTGCTCCTTTCAAACTATTCGGATAACTATACAGATATTATATACTTGCCTGCCTTTTATGGCAATAGTTGTAAAAAATTTTATAGTTTTGCGCCAAAAAGATTAAAAATAAAATAGGGCGCCTTTGAAAAAACAGCGTGATTTTATCTGAAAACGGACGCGGATTATAATTTTATTAAACTTTTTATTGAAAAATAAATGAATTTACTCTGTTTTGGCAGCAATATAAGTGTAACAATGCTTACACTTAACGGCTTATAAAAATATAAATTTTAAAATATTGCAAAAAAATTGCTTTTTATAAAAATATAGGGTATAATTAAGACATAAGCAGAGGATGCTTTACAATTTAATAAAACACTTAGTCGGACATATTTTTTAATTAAGACATTTCCTTCAAAGTAAAAGAAGGAAATGTCTTTTTTTGTTTTATATGGAGGTTTAACATGAGAAAATCAGCAAAATACTTTTTAAATAACAACGGCAAAAAATTACTGGCAGCATCCGTAATGGCATTGCTTTTGTCAGGCTCAGCGCAGACGGTGTGGGCTGCTGATTTGGATGGTACAGCAAACGGCAAACTGGCAGAGGTAAACAGCGGCGATGTTTATAGTACTGTTTATGGCGTATTAGATTATGATAATGACGGTTCAAACGATGATGTTTTTGATGGGAAAATAAATATGTATGATGGTACAGCCGGCAATTTGTACGGAGGAAAAAGCTGGGAGCATAGAGGAGAAAATGAGCCGGTATCAGCTAATGGGAATTATGTAAATGTGTATAACGGTAAAGTCGACTGGCTTGTAGCTGGCGGACAGGCTCAGGGCCATGGAGCAGAAGCATCGGCAAATATTGTAAATATCAACGGTGGAGAAATAGCACCGCAAGGTTCAGCAGATTATTTTACTTATGCTGTTTCCGGAGGTGTTGCACAAGCTTATGGAGAAAATAATATTGCAGCAGCGAATGAAAACCGTGTTAATATTACTGGCGGTGTTATAAATGCAAGTGTTGCCGGTGGCTTTGTATTAGGCGATAGTAATCATGGTGGTAATAGTGGTATAGCAAATAACAATAAAGTTTTTATCGGCGGCGATGCTAAAATTTTTGGCAATATTTATGGTGCTATGTCCGAATTCAAATATGAAAATGATAATATTGAAATGAATAACAACATTGTCATTATCGGCGGCAATGCAAAGGTTAACGGCGATATTTATGGCGCTAATGCCGAATTTAAAACCGGTGATACCACCGCAAGTATGAATAACAATATGGTAATTGTCAGCGGTAATGCCGATATCAGCAACGCGGCACTGCATGGCATAGGCAGCAGCGGGAGCAGCGGCGGTAAAATCAGCGGCAGCGGCAACACGCTTGTAATTAACGGCTGGCACGGCAGCGTAAAAACTGTGGACGGTTTTAATAATGTGGTGTTTAAGGAAGTTGCCTGGCAGGATAACGGCAAAGTGCTGAACATAACCGACGGCGAAAACAGCAGCCTGAAGGATGCGGAAATTGACGCCAGCCATATCCACTTTGATGATGCCAGTGATATTAATGATAATGACAGCATGATTTTAATACATGCGGAAAACGATGATAATGAACTGAGCAGCAGCAAAATACAATCCGGTAATTTTACGGCAGGTGTTGCCGTTGAGGGTGACGGCGAGGCGAAAGTGGAAAACGGCGACCTTGTTTACCAGATTAACGGCATACATGCGGCAAAACAAACCAAACTGGTTGCCGAAAACAGAGCTGTGGCAGCGGCTTTTATAAACCAGGGCACGGATTTAATCAGTGACAGCCTGGACGCTTTAAGCCGTGATGACAGCTATGGCATTAAAACTTTTGCGGCAGTGCAGGGCAACCGCAGCAAGTACGATGTAAACAGTGATATTAAAATCAACGGCTGGAGCACGATTGTCGGTGTAGGCAATGCCGATAAGTTCGATAACGGCAGCGAATTAAGCTGGGGCGTATTTTACGAAAACGGCAGCGGCAATTACCGTACCTATAATGAATTTAACGACGAGTTTTTCCGTGGCGACGGCAGCCTTGTCTATAATGGCGGCGGTGTTGCCGCAAGGTATGAAAATGCTCACGGTGTTTATACCGAAGGCAGCCTGCGCGCAGGCATGCTGAAATCTGAGATGGATAATGCCCTGCATGACGGCAGCGGTGCGGAATACGGTTACGACAGCAGCAGTACTTATTACGGAGCGCATATCGGCATAGGACAGGTTATACAGCTTAGTGATGACAGCAGTGTTGATGTGTATGGAAAGTTCTTCCATACTTATACGGAAGGAGATAATTTTAGTGTCGGCAATGATAAATTTGAGTTTGACAGTATTAACAGTGACCGCCTGCGTATTGGCGCAAGGGTTACAGCCAACAGGGAAAATAAGTTCAGTACTTATTACGGCTTAGCGTATGAATATGAATTTAACGGCCGTGCCGGGATGCGTGCTGCGGGAATGGAGGTGCCGGAACAGAGTTTGCGCGGCAGCAGCTATATGTCAGAAGCAGGGCTAAATTATCAGCCTTCGGCAGACAGCCCGTGGAGCTTTGACCTGAATATGCGCGGCTATGCCGGTGAACGTCAGGGTGCAAGCTTTAACGTACAGGCAACGTATACCTTTTAAGTGAATACCCGTCAGGGTAAAAAAATAACACCGCTTATGCGGTGTTATTTTTATGCGGTTTTATAATGTTGTATCGCGGAACAGGCTGCTTAACATCTGCCTGCTGCCGATAATCCAGAGAATATCGCCGTTATTGATAACAAAAGAAGCGTCCGGGTCAGGTATGGTATAATCGCCGCGTTCCAGCCCAAGCGCCAGCCATTTGCCCTTGGAAAGCGTATCGCTTTTTTTCAGCGTGCTTCTGGCGAGCGGCGAAGCCGATGTTACAGGCATGGCATAGCACAGCAGCATGTCGTGTTCTTTGCGTACCTGGCTTTCGTGCTCCAGAAATTTGTGCAGTGTAACCGTTTCGGTAATTTTGGCAAGCCCAAGCCCCATGTTCTTTATTGCAGCGTCAAAAGTTTGCAGAACATTCAGCGGCGCGGTAATAAGCAGCTTGTCGCCGGTGCGCAGTACGGTATGCCCGGATGGAATCGGATGGTAACCGTGCTGGTTGCTGATTTCGATAACAAAAATTTTATAGTTGCGGTGTACGTCAAGGCGGCGTATGCTCCAGCCAATCCAGGGCGAGCCCGGCTGTATTTCGTAGGCGCAGGTGTAAAACTGTTCGTCAAGCCACATGCCGTGCCGCGCCGAAGCACGTTTTTGTGCGGCGGCAGCCAGATTTTCGGCGTTTAAGTTAATTAAAAACTGCGATTCTATCTGCAAATAGCGGCCGATGAGATAATCGGACGAGTAAATGAATTTTGCCAGCACCAGTGCGGCGATAATGGCAATAATGATATGCAGTCCGAGCATGGTTGTGAAAACCTGCATGATGAAAAAGAGCCCGATTGCGGCTTTTAAAAACATTAAAACCAGTATCAGCGGGCGGTTGCTGCGTTTTTTAAACCATAAACCGGCCATCAAATCGCGCCGTCCCAAACGGCTTACCATCAGTGCCGCCAAAAACGGAGACATGAAAAGCAGTGTCACGGCAGCGGCCGATAAATCGCCGAAGGGCGGCTGTATAACGCTGCGGCAGTAAGGCAAAATATTGTAGGTGCCTATGTAGGAAATGAAAATTAAAATGACTGTATAAACGGTGATTTTTGTGAAATAAAGCTGCAAAAAGTCCTTCCAGTCCGACTGCTGGCGGGTATTTTTATTGTCGCGGTGCGCTTCAATAAGCATAACGGCAGTTTTTTTAGGCAGACGGCGCAAAAAGCGGCGGTAAACCTTGTCGGTACTGAGCAGGATGTGCGGCGTTAAAAAGATGGTGAGTACGGAAACCGTAACGAATACCGGGTACAAAAAGCTGCTTGTCAGCCCATAGCTGGCGCCGATATTGGCAACGATGAACGCAAATTCGCCCAGCTGGGTAAGCGAAAAGCCGCAGCGCATGCTTGTTTTAAGCGGCTGGCCGGAAAGCATAACGCCGAGGGAGGTAAAAATACATTTGCCGATAATGAGCGTTATTGCCAGGGCAATAATTGTAAACAGGCTGCCGCTTACTACGGAAGGGTCAACCATCATGCCGACTGATACGAAGAAGATGCCGGAAAACAAATTTTTTACCGGTTCAAGCAAAACTTTGGTGCGGCGCGTGTAAATCGTTCCCGAAAGCAGAGTGCCCATTAAAAAGGCGCCCAGTGCTGAAGAAAAGCCCATTTTGGAAGCCAGCACCACCATGCTCAGGCATAAGCCGAGCGAAACGATAAGCAGTGTTTCGTCGTTGAAATACTGGCGCGTTTTTTTGAAAAACGTCGGCAGAAAATAAATGCCGATAATAAAGCAGATGATAAGGAAAAATACCAAAAGCCCGATGCTTTCAAGCATGGACAGCGGGGAAATGGCGCTTCCTGCGGCGGCAACAGTGGAAAGTACTACCATCATGATAATGCCGGAAATATCTTCCAGAACCAAAATGCCGAAAGCAATGGGGGCAAAAGCCTGTTTTAAAAGGTTCAGCTCGCCGAGCGTTTTGCTTACAACGGCGGTGGAGCTCATGGTAAGCATGCAGCCGGTAAAGATGCTGTCGGTAAGGCTCCAGCCCAGCAGCTGCGCACAGGCAAAGCCAAGGCAGGCAATGCCGGTAAATTCCGTTACGGCGGCAATAATGGCCGTATTGGCTGTGCTTTTTATTTTATTAAAATTGTAGTCAAGGCCAAGGTCGAACAGAATGAAAATAACGCCTATATCAGACCATACGGTAATATTGTCGCTGTCAATAACATTTGGCAGCAGCGAAAAGTGCGGGCTGGCCAGAAAACCTGCCAGCATATAGCCCAAAATAAGCGGCTGGTTAAGTTTTTTTGCATAAAATTGTTGCCAGCCCGGCCAGCGTCAAAATCATGGCCAGGTCGCTGATAAGTGGTACTAAATGGCTCACGGCCAACCTCCGTAAAAGTTAAACATAATTTTAGGGGCAAGCCTTTATAAAAAGCCTGCCGGGATATGATATAATAATTTAGGAAAGGAGAAGGTTATGCAGACAATACAAAAAAGATTGCCGGACAGAAATTGTAATAGAAAAATCACGTTTTATCTGTACGTTGAAAAAAAAAAGTAGGCAGCGAAACAGAAGC
>VOFD01001952.1_pt1 | contig 48343 bp, 97 predicted proteins | sample 5384101 | NCBI WGS metagenome assembly VOFD01 (sample SAMN12384723, study PRJNA508395) | human gut metagenome | isolation source: healthy gut C | host: Homo sapiens
ATTTCATTCAGGGGCTGTAAAAATGCCTCTCAGCGTTTCATTTTATGTAAGGGTATTTTGGACAGGAAAAATTTAAAAAATTTTATCAAGAACCTGTATTTATGCCCTTCATCTTTTGAATATGTGTAAGGACATTTTTGAGCCGGCATAAAAATGATTTTTACAACAGTTAAAAACAGAAACGAGGCGAAAAAGAATGAAATATGAATACATGAAGGAGTCAGAGCAGATGCTTCAGTACTTCCAGTTTCCGAAGTTTTTGCTAAAACTGTGAATTTCTCAAACTGCAAAATTCCTTTATATGATTTTGTATGACCGGGCACGGATATCGAGAATGAATAGTTGGATAGACAAGTATGGAAATGTTTATCTGATTTTTCCAATAGATGAATTGTCTGTTCAAATCGGCAAATGTAAATCTTCTATAAAAACAGCATTGAAGGAATTAGATGATGATGGGACTATTGGTTCGCAGATCCGGTGGATTTTCAAAACCCAATCATTTATATGTAAAAATACCATCTGATGAGATTGGGCTACAGCCGGTTGAGAATAAGGCGGTTGAAAAGATGGCTTTGCAATGGAGTCGGAAAAGCAACCATCATCTGGTCGTAAAAATGGCTGTACAGGAGTCGGAAATGTGGCACCTAGTAAAGTAACTGAGAAATATAAAAGAAATAAATATCATGAAGTAAATTATTGCTATGGGGAAGGAGAGAGTTTGTGATGAGAGAAGAAGATACCGTATGTGTAGGCAGTGATGGTTTGCAATACTGCAAAGTCTGTGGGGAAGCGAAAGAAGCATTTTTTTCCCAGAGGGTGGCTTTATGGGGATGAAGAAACATTTCAGGCAATGTGCCTGTGACAGAAAAGCATATGAAGAAGAACAAAAATATTTTAAAGACAACACCGAGAATTAGTCAGCAGAAATACGAGCATCTGTTTTGACGAGAGCAGGATGGAAGAGTGGACATTTGAGAATGCAGATATGTCAGATACGGTAATGCATAAGAGCAAAAAAAATATGTTGATAACTGGGAGAAAATGAAAAGAAATCATATAGGCTGTTTGTTCTGGGGACCGGTTGGTACTGGGAAAAGTTTTATTGCCGGGTGCATTGCTAATGAACTTCTAAAGCAGGAGGTAATGGTAAAGATGACAAATTTCAATACCATTATCGATGATATATTTCCACTGGCAGACAAAACGGAATATATCAATGCATTGGCTTCATATCAGCTTTTGATTATTGATGATCTTGGAGTGGAACGAAATTCAGAATATGCGTTAGGAATTATTTTTAGTGTCATAGATCGAAGAATCCGTTCGGGACGACCTTTGATCATTACGACCAATCTTCCGCTGAAAGAAATAAAAAACGAGACCATGTTAGATAAAAGACGTATCTATGACCGTATTTTAGAAATGTGTACGCCTATGTATGTTGGAGGCACAAGCAAAGAGAAGTGATTGTAAGTATGAAAATGGAGAAAGCGAAAACGTTGTTGAATACAAACAGAGGGGAGGAGGACTGCGAATGAATCATACAGAAAAAACAATACCTGTTTGGGAGAAATATTCTTTAAATGTATCCGAAGCAGCAGAATATTACGGAATTGGAGAAAAGAGATTGAGACAAATCGCAGGTGAAAATGAGGGAGCGGATTTTATTTTGGAAGTAGGTTCTCATATTCGATTCAAAAGGAAAATTGTTTGAAGATTATCTGGATACAGCCAGCACAGTTTAAGTGACAGAATAGAAGAAATAGTAATGAAAATAATGTTCATTTTATCTTAGCGAAGAGAAGGTCTTGTGGTATAATGAATAAACCGAGACGGTCTTCCAAGTTAAATGAGCATTTAATGAAGGAGACTGAAATATTATGAGTGAAAAAAAAGGAGAGATCATAGAGGACGTATATTACACAATGGAGAAATACAGTTATCTGATGGCAGATATCGATTTAAGTATGTCGATGAGATGGGAAAGGAGCGCTGCGTATATAGCTGGCGCTTAGACCATAACGATGCAACTCCGAAAGGAAAGCACCGGGCTTTATCGCTTCGGGAGATGGAGAAGAAAATCCAGGCAGATCATTTTGAACAGATTGCAACAAATGGCGGAAATATGACGGTACTGGAACTGGTTGAAAAATATATATCAACAAAAACCGGTGTCAGACCTACTACAGTTGCAGGATACGGAACAGTTATCAATTTATTGAAGAAAGATCCATTTGGAAAAAGAAGGATTGATACGGTTCGGATTTCGGATGCAAAATGTTGGCTGATACATCTTCAGCAGGTAGAAAAGAAAAGTTATAGTTCCATCCATTCAATCCGAGGAGTTCTTCGTCCGGCATTTCAGTTGGCAGTGGATGATGACCTGATCAGGAAAAATCCATTTCAGTTTCAGCTAATGAAAGTGGTCGTGAATGACAGTGTGACAAGAGAAGCAATCAGCAGGGCTGAGGAACGAAAGTTCCTACGGTTTGTGAAGGAAGATCCTCATTTTTGCAGGTATTATGAGGGGATTTACATATTATTTAAAACCGGCCTTCGCATCTCGGAATTTTTTGTGGTTTGACGATTTCTGATATTGATTTCAAGGAGCATACGATCAACATCGATCATCAATTGCAGAAAAAGTCAAAAATCGGATATTATATTCAAGAGACTAAAACAACCAGCGGAACGAGAAAGATACCTATGACTGCAGATGTAGAGGAATGCTTTCGGAAAATAATAGAAAAACGAAACCCACCCAAAAGCAGAACCTATGGTAGATGGAAAAAGTGGATTCTTATACTTTGATAAAAATGAAAGTATCTGTTATTCCCTGCACTGGGAGCATTATTTTCAACACATCATTCAGAAGTATAATAATACTTATAAAGTACAGAGCCTGTCATTACACCGCATGTATGCCGGCACACCTATTGCTCAAATATGGCAAAATCCGGAATGAATCCAAAAAGCATTGCAATATTTGATGGGCCACTCAGATATCAGCGTAACGCTGAATACATATACGCATGTAAATCTTGAGGATGCCAGAGAAGAAATCGCCAGACTTCGGATTGGGTAATTACGATTCTTAATTGAAAACAGCAAGGTGTAAAATGGAAAAACATACACCTTATTTTACACCTTTTGCGGACAATATTATGCGAAAATAAACCAGGTTATGCCAAAAAGCAAAAATTTACAAAGGCTCACAAAGCCCGAAATACCAAGAAAAACTAAGAAATGCGAGGATATGCAACAATGATAAAAAGTACTTTTATCTGCCACGGCAACATCTGCCGCAAACACAATGTCCCAGAGTGTCTTCACCTACCTGGTCCGTCAGGCAGGGCTTGAAGACTGCTTTGAGATTGATTCTGCGGCGACCAGCCGTAGGAGATCGGCAATCCGCCGCATTATGGAACGAGAAACAAGCTGCGACAGATGCAGATTCCGCTGATTGCACATCATGCGAGGCAGATGACGCGGCAGGATTATGAAAATTTTGACTTTCTTATTGGAATGGATTCTGCTAATATAAGAAACATGACACGGATTGTGGGCGGTGATGAGGAGCATAAGATTTATAAGATGCTTTCTTTTTGCGGATTATGAGAAGACGCATCAGCTGTCAGCGGCACGTGACGTGGCAGATCCGTGGTATACAGGGGATTTTGATGCAACTTACGATGATATTCTGCGTGGATGCAGGGACTTTTAGCTTATATCAGTGGAGGGATTTGATTTTTCACAGGATTGCTGTATCCTCCGGCGGATCGCGGAGGTATACAGAGGAATAACAGGAGACAACAACATGGAATTACAGAATGGAAGACCTGCCGATGCAAAGCAGGCAGAATGGAAAAGGAGATCCGTACTTACAATTTTCTGGATGAACTGGGTGTAGATTATCAGCGAGTGGATCATGAGGCGGCTTTTACGATGAATGCCTGCAGGGATATTGATGCACTGCTTGAGACAGAAATGTGCAAAAATCTGTTTCTGTGCAATCGGCAGAAGACAGATTTTTATCTGCTTTTGATATCAGGAGAGAAAACGTTTAAGACAAAGGAATTGTCACAGCAGATCGGGAGTGCGAGACTTTCGTTTGCGGGGGCGGAATACATGGAAAAATATCTGGATATTACGCCGGGATCGGTCAGCATTATGGGACTGATGAATGACAAAGACAATGCAGTACGTCTTCTGGTGGATGAGGATCTGCTCAAGGAAGAATGGATCGGATGCCATCCGTGTGTGTGAATACTTCCAGTATCCGTGTGAAAACAAAAGATATGTTTGATACAGTGATGAAAGCGATGCATCATGAGATGACGGTCGTAAAACTGACGGGGGAAGAGAACAAATGATAAAAGCAGTTATTTTTGATATGGACGGCACGTTACTGGACACGGAGAAATATTACATTATGTTCTGGCCAAAGGCTCTGGAACATTTCGGATATAAGGTTACGAGGGAACAGGTTCTGACACTGAGGTCTCTGGGGAGGCCATATGCACCCGAGTATTTGAAAAAAATGGTGAATGATCCGAACCTGGATTATGAAGCAGTAAGAAGTTACCGAAGAAAAATTATGGAAGAATATCTGAAGACAGTCAAAGTGGATATAAAACCGGGGGCAGTTGAGATTCTTACTTATCTGAAAGATAAGAATATACACCGTGCAGTTGCAACGGCCAGTGATCTGGAGAGAACGACACGTTATCTGAAACAGTTTGGACTGTATGAGTATTTTGACAAGATTGTCTGTGCACCGATGGTGGAACACGGAAAACCGGCACCGGATGTCTATGAATATGCATGCAGTCAGATCGGACTTGCCCCGGAAGAATGTATGGCGGTTGAGGATTCACCAAACGGCATCAAAAGTGCCTGTGCGCCGGATGTAAAGTGGTTATGGTTCCGGATCTGACACAGCCGGATGAAGAGATCAAAGATATGCTGTATGCATGTGTGCCGACACTGACGGATCTAAAACAGTTTATCTTAGTCGGAGAAGATATAAGTGGCGAGCAACAAATTTGTCTTAGTGGGAGTGCAATCTCCGACTAAGATAAACGTCCGCGAGGGCACACATTGTCCAGTGGACAATGGTTTTGTGCCGACCGAAGCGGAGCGTAGAAAGATTGTGGGAGTGCGACGCACGGAACAATCCGCAGGCATCATAGTTTGGGGCTTTTGATCCCAACATCATTTACATTACAGAACAACATACTTCAGTATGAACAGCACAGCCAGAACATACATCAGAATACTGATCTTCTTTTCTTTTGCCTTTCCGGTCGCAACATTCAGTACAACGTAGGAGATAACGCCCATAGCGATACCTTCTGAAATACTGTACATGAACGGCATGGCAATGATTGCGATAAAGCATGGAATAGCCTCTGTGTAGTCAGAAAATCAATCTTCGTGATAGAGGTCAGCATTAAGAATCCAACCATGATCAGGGCAGGAGCCGTTGCGAAAGACGGGATTGCCAGGAAGATCGGGGACAGGAACAGGGACAGTCCGAACAGGATCGTCGCTGTCAGGGAAGTCAGACCGGTACGTCCGCCTTCTGCTACACCGGATGCACTTTCTACGAATGTGGTAACGGTAGAAGTACCGAACATAGCACCTACGGAAGTACCAACGGCATCAGCGAGCAGGGCACCGCGGATGTTCGGCGCCTTTCCGTCTTTATCCAGCATATCTGCTTTGGAAGCAACACCGATCAGGGTTCCAAGAGTGTCAAACATATCTACAAACAAGAATGCAAACATGATGACAACAAAGTCAAGGGAGAATACAATGGAAAAGTCCATTTTCATCAGGGTTGGTGTCAGAGCCGGAATGGAAAAACCGCTTGAGAAGTCAGGCAAAGCAGGCTGTAAAAACCAGCGTCTGCATTCGGAACATAAAGTCCGGTGAACTGACAGATGATTCCAAGTCCCCAGGTGATCAAAATACCCCAGAGAATACCGCCTTTTACGTTCTTGATCAGGAAGATCGCAGTGATCAGAATACCGATCAGAGCAAGCAGGACGGTGATGCCTTCGTAATTGAAAGTTCCGGCCTGAACAGAACCCTTGAAAGAGAACAGACCAAGCAGTGTGGAGTCATTGTTTACAACGATCTTTGCATTCTGCAGACCGATAAAAGCGATAAACAGACCGATACCTACCGATACGGCGTGTTTCAGATTCATCGGGATTGCATTGAAGATCGCTTCACGTACGTTTGTAAGAGAGAGAACGATGAAAATAATACCCTCTACAAATACGGCCGCGAGTGTCGCCTGCCAGGTATATCCCATACCAAGGACAACGGTGTAGGCAAAGTAAGCATTCAGTCCCATACCAGGAGCCAGAACAAACGGATAGTTTGACAGCAGTGCCATCAGGCAGGTGGCGATGAAAGCTGATAATGCCGTTGCAGTAAATACCGCACCGCGATCCATGCCGGATGCAGACAGGATGTTAGGATTTACTGCGAGAATGTAGGCCATCGTCATGAATGTTGTGATTCCGGCCATGATTTCGGTACTGACATTTGTACCATTTTCCTTCAGTTTGAAGAACTTTTCCATGTGTTTTCTACCTTTCCTTTCCTCAGGTTTGAATTAACATACCTTTTTATCTTAATGGATAGGGAAAGATTTTGCAAGAAGTTATGTCAACTGTTTTATAAATAGTATGGAACTGTCAGAGTATTTATTCGTCCCAGCCATCGGTGAGGCGAATATTTACGGAAATATTTCGCAATGTTTCGTTGTCAGAGAGCACCAGATCATCCGGGTCGGTGATCGGCGGAAGCTCAGAATCAAACTCGGTCAGTTCGACATAGATCCAGTCATAGGCAGCCTGATTTGCATTTTCAATGCAGTCGTCAATGTCTCGCCGGTTGCCGTGCAAAGCATTCCATATCAAAGGAAACGGGCCTCGAAAGTGCCTTCGGTTGTTTTGCTGAAAATAGCAGGATAAATAAATTTCATAGTAAAATACCTCCGGATAAATAAATTTAATAATGTTAAGGTCAGGCCGTTATTTTGCCTGTTCTGCATGCTCTCGGTAATCTGCCCATTTCGGCGGCGGAGTTCCATTTTCCAGACTTGTCTTGATGTCTGTATAATAATGAAGTTTTCGCTGCAGATGTGTAAGAGAAGCCTGATATTGGCTGATCTCATTCAGAATGTGTTCCTGCTGGTCATTCAGCAGATTTAAAATCTCATCGATATGAGCAGATTCGTCTTCTTCGCAGGCAAAAAACTGCCGCAGTTTGGCAATCGACATGCCGGTTTTCTTAAAGCAAAGAGATGGTCTTCAGACGGTTGATATGTCCGTGTATATAGACACGCTGGCCGGATTTCTTTGCGTCCGACGTTTGTAAGGATGCCAAGATCTTCGTAATAGCGAAGGGTAGAAGAAGGCAGATGGAACATTTCAGAAACTTCTTTTTATTGTATAGGTATCCATGACGCATCTCCTTTATGCAAAAAATAGAAAAAGTTCTTGACTTCAAGTGTACTTGAAGTGTTATCGTTTGTAAAGAGTAAAAAGAAAGATTGCAAAGAACTGGCAGACATTGCCATGAGATCATAAGGAGGAAATTACTATGTATCAGGCAGACGAAAAACGTTATGAAACCATGCAGTATAACCGATGCGGCAACAGCGGACTGTGCTTCCGGAGCTGTCTCTCGGACTGTGGCACAATTTTGGAACACACTGCGATTACAAAAATATGAAAGCACTGTGTTTTACTGCATTTGACCATGGAATCACACATTTTGACCTTGCAAACAATTACAGATGGAACCGGGAAGTGCAGAACGCAATTTCGGAAGAATTTTAAAAAGAAGATCTCGGTGCTTACCGTGATGAGATCCTGGTAAGTACAAAAGCCGGTTATGTGATGTGGGATGGCCTTACGGAAACTGGGGAAGCAAAAAGTATCTGATCGCAAGTCTGGATCAGAGCCTTAAAAGAATGGGGCTGGAATACGTTGATATCTTCTATCATCATCGCATGGATCCGGAGACACCGCTTGAGGAGACCATGGAGACACTGGCACAGATCGTCCGCAGCGGAAAAGCACTTTATGCAGGCATTTCCAATTATGACGGAGAGCATATGAAGCAGGCAGAAGCAATTCTGAAAGACCTGCACTGCCCGTATATCATCAACCAGAACCGTTATTCCATCTTTGACCGTACGATCGAGAAGAACGGACTGAAACAGGCGGCAGCAGAGGCAAAGAAAGGAATCATCGCATTCAGCCCTCTGGCACAGGGAACTCTGACAGACCGTTACCTGAACGGTATCCCGGCTGACAGCCGTATTGCAACGGACGGAAGATTCTTAAAAGCAGATCAGCTGACGGAAGAAAAACTGGCAAGTATCCGTGGACTGAACGAACTGGCAAAACAGAGAGGTGAGAGCCTGGCACAGATGGCACTGAAATGGGTATTAAAAGACCATGTAGTGACCAGCGTGCTGATCGGTGCATCCAAGACAACACAGATCCTTGATAATCTGAAAGTTCTGGAAAGTGCAGATTTCACAGAAGAAGAACGGAAGAAGATCGATGAGCTGAGTCTGCCTCACGCAAAATAAAATACCGGGAAGGTAGAAAGTTTGAAAACGAAAAAAAGGAACTGCAGTCGGCAGTTCCTTTTTTCGTGTGAGTAAGTAGTAAACGTAAGTAGTAAACATATATGCAGGTAAGCAATAAACATAGTTTCATGTTTATTTTTTTCTGGCGTGTGTCTGACGGATCTTTTCTTTTTCTTCTTCTTCGAATTTCTCGAATGCTTCTATATCCTGATGTGCAAACATCATAAAGAATCCGACTACCTGCATGGCCATGGCGATCCAGATCGCCTTTACGCCAAACCAGGCGGAGCAGGAGGCACCGAAAGCGGCACCGATCGCAAAAACCAGAATAATAAATCCACAGTGCATGCTTTTGTATTTCATCGCCGGATCTTTGCTGATATGGTACAGGCAGAGATATTCGGTCGCACTTCGCATATTTCCGATGCACATGGTTGTTGCACATGGAATACTGCGGAATTTGCGGAAGGTATCGACCTGCATGGCACAGGCGAAAGAAAGCATGATGTTCGCGATCACATTGAGGGTAGGTTCATTCGGCAGAAACCGGTGATCCTGAGAATCAGGATTTCTATGATCAGAACAATCTGCCTCAATGGATCTTGACGCTGGTTTTATAAAAATGCTTGATCCATTCCGTAAGGTATACACCAAGAAAAAAAGCGGCAAGCGGCAGAAGATAACGCAGGGCATGCATCAGGTTTCCGGAAGCGATATTCTGTCCGAGCAATACAATGTTTCCAGTCTGAGCATTTGCAAACACGTGATCACGCACGTTGTAAGAATACGCATCCTGGAAACCGCCTGCCAGAGTCAGAAAAATTCCTAAAGCCAGTGATTCCGATATTTGACCGTTTTTTGTAAAAAATAACTTATCAAACATAAAGCTGCCGCCATCCTTTCTTGGTGCGGGGTATAAAGATGCTCACGCATCTGTGTTGGGATCATCAGGATTCAGGGACATCGCTTCAAAGTCCGTCCCTTAGTATACAGAGAAATAGAAAAATGTACAATGTATATTTAAAATAACAGTTATATTATTTTTATATAAAAATAAAACGAATCGGTTTTTCTCTTGCAAGCAATCCTGTTTACAGGTATACTGTCTGTCAGAGTCAAAAATCTTTTGACATCAATGATGCCTGTGAATTGTTTCGTTACAAAAAAGAACGACATTTTGACCCTGGCATCTTTATATAATAACACACATAAGAAAAAGAGAAAAGGGGAAAATAAATTGGTCTATACATTTTACGAACTTTGCTGGTTCTTTCTGATTTATTCTTTTGCCGGCTGGTGTGCAGGCGTTGTGGCAAACGCCGTACGTAACCGAAAATTTGTAAATACCGGTTTTATGAACATGCCGTTCTGCCTGTCGTATGGTGTCTGTGCCGTACTGTGCTGTATTTTCCTGCCGGAACTGCGGCATCGGATTTTTTTCTTGTTTATAGGAGGAGCACTTCTGGCGCGTTCGTGTCCATTATGACAGGGCTGATCCTGGAGCATATTTTTCATCGGAAATGGTGGGATTACAGTAAGAATCGTTTTCAGTACGAGGGATATTTTGGAATCTGGCATCTGCTGATCTTCGGTGCGGCGATCGTTGTGATGATGAAATTTGCCAATCCTCTGATCCTGCAGATTTTAAAACAGATCCCGCATTTTATTGGAAGGATTATCCTGATCATAGCGTATATTCTGATGGGGATTGATTTCCTTGGTTCTGTGATCGCTATTTTTACAGCTGAAGATCAAACTTCGAAGGATCATGCGACTCAATGAAAATATGCAAAAAGTATCGGAAAACGTTGGCAATGCCATAACTGTCCGGATACAGAAGCGTATGATGCGGGCATATCCGAATATTAAGACAGAGAATATCAAAGAATCCGTCAGGAAAAATACAAAAAAAAGAAAAGACGGTATTTGCGGAAGGCTGCTGCTTTTTCAAGATTTTCTGGCTGTTTCTGATCGGGGCTTTTATCGGAGATCTTGTGGAGACGCTTTTTCTGCCGTTATTCCATGGGGCGATGGATGAGCAGAAGCGGCGTGGTCTATGGTCCATTCAGTATTGTATGGGGACTTGGCTGTGCGATGTTCACGGCATTGCTTTATAAATATAAAGAGAAAAGTGACCGTTATATTTTTATGCTTGGAACGGTGCTTGGCGGGGCTTATGAATATGCCTGCGGCATATTTACCGAGCTGGTTTTCGGGACGGTTTTCTGGGATTACAGTAAGTCGCCTTTTAATCTTGGCGGCAGGATCAATCTGCTGTTCTGCTTTTTCTGGGGGATTGCCGCAGTAGTCTGGCTGAAGATCATCTATCCGAAACTTTCAAATCTGATCGAAAAAATTCCGATAAAAACAGGAAATATTCTGACCTGGATACTGATCCTGTTTATGATCTTCAATGCCGGCATGTCAACGCTGGCTCTAAACCGTTACAATCAAAGACAACAGGGAGTCTTTCAGAAAACGCCGCAGATGACAGCAGCGGTAGAGGACAGCCGTACGGATCTGGAAAAATTTTTAGACAAACATTTCCCGGATAAACGAATGGAGCAGATTTATCCGAATGCAAAGACCGTGGTAGATGGTAAACCGGTATCACAGAAAGATATGAAAGAAAAGAGGAAATCGTCATGAAGGGTATTTTAGAGTGCTGTGTAGACAGCGTAGAATCTGCAATCGCAAAGAAAAAACGGCGGAGCAGACAGACTGGAACTCTGTCAGGGACTTGTGATTGGCGGGGTGACTCCGGGGACAGCCCTGTTTCAGGTAAAAATCAGATGGATATTCGCATCCATGCACTGATGCGTCCGCGTTTTTGGAGATTTCTGTTACACCAGACATGAAATTGATATTTTATGCGAAGATATCCGTACTTTCCGAAAGCTTGGTGCAGATGCGGCCGTGATCGGAGCTTTAAAGCCGGATGGAACACTGGATGTTGAAGCGATGAAACGCATGATCGATGCAAAGGCAGGAGATATGAGCATCACACTGCATCGTGCATTTGATGTGCCGTGATCCGTTTGAAGCTCTGGAGACGGCAAAAGAACTGGGGTGTAAATACCATTCTTACATCCGGTCAGAGAAAAAGTGCAAAAGAAGGCGTAGAAATCTTAAAACAGCTTGCCCTGAAAGCAGACGGAAAAGTTGATATCATGGCAGGAGCCGGAATCGATGCAGATGCGATCCGCTATCTGGCACCAAAGACCGGGATCACGACCTTCCATATGTCCGGGAAAATGACACTGGACAGCCGTATGGTTTATCGAAAAGAAGGGATCAATATGGGACTGCCGTCGATGAGTGAATTCGAAATCTGGAGAACTGATGAAAAGAAGGTGGAAGAAGCCAGAGAAGTGCTGGATCAATTTACGGCGAGTTTTTAAATGTGCAAATGAACGCCATAGAAATGATTTTATAAAATATATAACGCCATGATGATCCGAAAACAATCTCCTGACACCTTTTGCGTTTCCTGTTCTGTTCGCTCGCCTGTTAGCCGCCCTTCGCCTAAACTCGCCTCTTCGAGGCTCAGACAGCGGCTCCTTGGGGCGGCGGCATCGCAAACCTCACGACGGAAGCCTTGCTACCGTCAGAGCGATTTGTTTTCGAATTCATCATGGCTATATTATTTTATGCACTATATTTTGCAATGCAGTTCGTCTGCACATTGCCAAAAAGCTCCTGGCCTGACCGCTGTTTCTGAAGCGGAACGCTATGATTTTAAAAACTATGGCTGTTCAAAAATGTACGGCAATGTGCAAAATGAACAATTCCCAAGAAGGCACTTTTACGTGCCCTTCGGGGAATTCGTTCATTGCATATCAATACTATTCATTTGCAAACAGTATTTTAAAACACCCGGCATTTCAATTCTTTACATCTGCCAGGAAACCAACGGTAAATCTTTACAATACTGTATACCCTTTGCGTTCGATACAGGCTTTCACTTCCATAATATCCTCGGAATGGAATACCATGATCGGCATGCCTGTCTCGCGGTTAAAGGAAAGGTACAGGTAATTTACATTGATATTGCTCTCGGAAAGTGCCTGGAGCAGCTGGTTCAGATTTCCGACTTCATCCATCAGTTCCACGCCGACTACTTCCGTAAGATGGCACAGAAGACCGGCTTTTGTCAGAGCATCTACGGTCGCTGACGGATTGGATACGACCATGCGGACGATACCGTATTCGGCACTGTCATTTGTTACCGATCCCAGGATATTGATATCTTCACTGCGAAGAACACCTGTGATCTTTTCCATCATACCTCTTTGGTTTTCTGCAAATACAGATACTTGCTGCATAATAAAAATCCTCCTGATTCAAGAATAAATGAATATATCGTAGTTTTGATGTATGCGAATGGCTCTCGAGTAAAGAAAAAATTCGCATCCTGCTCATCTATCCATTGTAAGAGTTTCTGCGCAATAAGTCAATAAGTTAATGCTTTGCAGTGGAAAAATAACACTATTCAAACAGATCCTGGATTTTTACGCCAAGTACTTTTGCAAGTCCCATTAGTTCAATGTCAGTGACGGTTCGACTTTTGTCCTCAATTCTTGAAATGGAACCGCGGCAGATATAAACAGCCTGTGTTTCCAGACGTTCGGAAAGCTGTTGCTGGCTTAAGTGATGTTTTTCGCAGAACCCGGAGTCGGTCGCCGATCAGGTTCATTTCTTTTCCTTCTATAATTCGCGGCATATAAGTCCTCCTTTTTTTTGGTAAAACAATTCATAAGGTCTCCTTGAACCCTTTATGCACAGCGATTCTGTCAGGCAAATGTCAGCCAGGCTGACCAGAATCGCGTGCCAAGTCTCACGTGCGTTCGACTTGAATTCATGCGGAAATTGTTTGGTCAAACACATGGTAAACGAAAATTGAAAAAGGGCTGTCCCGTTAAAGGACAGCATGTGCCTTTACAGGACAAAATATGTCGTAAAAAAGAGCCAAAAAGCAGAAACATGATACCCTGGATTCCTGGCATTGACAGAAAAAAGAAAAAAGATAAGATGAACACAGAGCAGGCAATTCCAGAACCGAGAACAGAAAGTATAAAAAAAAATCAGACGGGATGCCTGTATCAGTTTTACGGAAATTGAGAAAGGGAGAAAGCGATGCGTAATGACTGTGAAACCTGTGTGAATTATGTATATGACGAGGACTGTGAAGAATCCATCTGTACAGTGAATCTTGATGAGGATGAGCTGGTGCGTTTTATGGAGGACAGCCACTATTGTTGCCCATATTATCGGCTGGATGAATATGCAGTTGTCCGCAAGCAGATGTAGGGAAATATGCAGGTATGAAACTTAATTCAAGAATGCCTCTGGCATTCTGCTGCGAGGTGCACGTCATGCACCGGGAAAGGGAGGAAAAGACAGAAAATGGGACTTACAACACTTTGTTATCTGGAAAAGGATGACCGCTATCTGATGCTGCACCGCATCAAAAAAGAGGTGGATGTCAATAAAGACAAGTGGATCGGGGTCGGCGGGCATTTTGAAAGGACGAGACGCCGGAAGAATGTCTGCTCCGTGAAGTAAAGGAAGAGACAGGGCTTACACTCACTTCCTGGCGTTTCCGGGGACTGGTCACGTTTCTTTCGGATGCATGGGAAACGGAATATATGTGTCTTTACACGGCGAATGGCTTTGAAGGGGATATGATCACCTGCGATGAAGGAACGCTGGAGTGGGTAAAGAAAAGTGAGCTTGAAAAAGCTGAACCTCTGGGAAGGCGATAAAATCTTTTTAAACTTTTTAAAAGAAGAGCATCCGTTTTTTTCTCTGAAACTGAAATACCGGGGCGATGTGTTGACCGAGGCAGTGCTGGATGGAAAAAGGCTGAAAACCGAAAATCAAGGTTGACTTTTTTCAGGGAAATGGTAAGGTTTAAATAATTATACGACTGACGGAAGTGGAATAGACCACAGGGAGTATAAGGGTAAAAGTGTCGACCGTCTGGGCAGATCTTGCTTGGAGTGTGCGGCACATTTTTTTTTGCCTTGGTCTGAATTCGGATTTTTGGCAAAATGAAATGTTCTGTGGATTGGCACAGTGCTTCAAAGCAGGTTGAGAGTGAAAAGAAAAGGAGAATGCAAACATGGAAATGTTATCGATTGAAAAAGAACTTCAGGAAAATTCTTATCCGGGAAGAGGTATCATCATTGGAAGATCCAAGGATGGTACAAAGGCAGTGACCGCTTATTTTATCATGGGCAGAAGCGAGAACAGTCGCAACCGTATCTTTGTGGAGGATGGAGAAGGCATCCGAACACAGGCATTTGATCCTTCCAAGCTGGTTGACCCGAGCCTGATTATCTATGCGCCGGTACGGGTGCTGGGAAACAAGACGATCGTTACAAACGGAGATCAGACCGATACCATCTACGAAGGCATGGATCGTCAGCTTACGTTTGAACAGTCTCTTCGAAGCCGTGAGTTTGAGCCGGATGCACCGAACTATACACCGCGGATTTCCGGTATCATGCACATCGAGAACGGAATCTACAACTACGCGATGTCTATTTTAAAGAGTAACAACGGCAATCCGGACGCCTGCAACCGCTATACGTTTGCATATGAAAACTGTGTGGCCGGCGAGGGACATTTCATCCATACTTATAAAGGTGACGGAGATCCACTTCCGAGCTTTGAAGGCGAACCGAAATTGGTAGCAATTCCGGATGATATGGAAGCATTTACCGAAACCCTGTGGAACAGTCTGAACGAGGATAACAAAGTATCCCTGTTTGTGCGTTACATCGACATCGCAACCGGAAAATATGAGACAAGGATCGTAAATAAAAACAGATAAGAATTGTGAGAGTACGAAGTACGGAACAATTCGTATGGCATCTTATGAATTAACTCTTATGAATTAACGTATATTATGAAACGTCAGGAGGAAATCAGAATGAAAGAATTCGAATTAAAATATGGCTGTAACCCGAATCAGAAACCATCTAAGATCTATATGGCAGACGGCAGTGACCTTCCGATCAAAGTGCTGATAGGAAGACCTGGATACATCAATTTCCTGGATGCATTTAACGGCTGGCAGCTGGTAAGAGAATTAAAAAAGGCAACCGGACTGCCGGCGGCGACTTCTTTTAAACATGTTTCACCGGCAGGTGCAAAGCAATCGGTCTGCCGATGTCTGATGTCCAAAAAAAATCTACTGGGTAGATGACATGGGTGATCTTTCACCGCTGGCATGTGCTTATGCAAGAGCAAGAGGTGCAGACCGTATGTCTTCTTTCGGCGACTTTATCGCACTTTCTGATGTCTGCGACAAAGACACTGCCATGCTGATCAAACGTGAAGTATCCGACGGCGTGATCGCTCCGGGTTATAGCGAAGAAGCACTGGAGATCCTGGCACAGAAGAAAAAGGAAATTACAACGTGATCCAGATCGACGAAAATTATGTGCCGGCAAAACTGGAGCACAAACAGGTATTTGGTGTTACCTTTGAGCAGGGACGTCAGGATCTGAAGATTGACGATGATTCGCTTCTCCAACATCGTGACAAAAAACAAAGACATTCCGCAGAATGCATTAAATGACCTGAAGATTTCTCTGATCACACTGAAATACACACAGTCCAACTCCGTATGCTTCGTCAAAGACGGTCAGGCCATCGGTGTCGGCGCAGGCCAGCAGTCCCGTGTGCACTGCACCCGTCTTGCCGGACAGAAAGCCGACAACTGGTTCCTGCGTCAGTGCCCGAAGGTGCTGGATCTGCAGTTCGTAGACGGCATCCGCCGCGCAGACCGTGACAATGCGATCGACGTTTACATCGGCGAGGAATATATGGATGTACTGGCTGACGGAGCATGGCAGAAAGTATTTACCGAGAAACCGGCAGTATTTACAAGAGAAGAAAAACGTGCATGGTTGGATCAGATGCAGGACGTAACACTTGGTTCTGATGCATTCTTCCCGTTCAGCGACAACATCGAGCGTGCTCATAAGAGCGGTGTAAAATATATTGCAGAGCCGGGCGGATCTGTCCGCGATGATCTGGTGATCGAGACATGCGATAAATACAACATGGTAATGGCATTTACTGGTATCCGTCTGTTCCATCACTAAAATCGAAAAAAGCTTGACGAAACCCAAGGTGCGTAATAAAATAGCTGATAGAGCAGGATACGTGCAGGGCAAACAAGTGTATTTTGCGTATGGACATGAAAGATGAGGAGGATTACTATGACACCGTACAAGGATTTGAGCAGAGAAGAGCCGCTTAAAAGAGAACCTGGAACAGCAGTTCGCAGAGATAAAGGCCAAAGGATTGAAGCTGGATATGTCCAGAGGAAAACCTTCTACCGCACAGCTGAATCTGTCAATGGGAATGATGGATGTACTGGACAGCAATGCAGATCTGGTATGTGAAGAAGGCGTTGACTGCAGAAACTATGGCGTACTTGATGGTATTAAAGAAGCAAAAAAGAGCTTCTGGCTGATATGACAGAGGTATCTCCGGACAATATTATTATTTATGGAAACTCAAGTCTGAACGTTATGTACGATACGGTGGCACGTTCTATGACACAGGGTGTAATGGGCAAATACCCCATGGTGCAAGCTTGATAAGGTGAAATTTCTCTGTCCTGTGCCGGGATATGACCGCCATTTCAAGATCACAGAGCACTTCGGTATTGATATGATCAACATTCCGATGCATGAAGATGGACCGGATATGGATATGGTTGAAGAATATGTCAACAACGATCCGGCAGTCAAAGGAATCTGGTGTGTGCCGAAATACTCCAATCCGCAGGGAATTACCTACTCGGATGAGACGGTACGCCGTTTTGCCAGATTAAAACCGGCGGCAAAAGACTTCCGTATTTACTGGGACAATGCATACTGTATCCATCATTTATATGAGGATAAACAGGACAACCTGGTTGAGATCCTGATGGAATGTAAAAAAGAAGGTAATCCGGACATGGTTTACAAATTCTGCTCTACATCCAAAGTAAGCTTCCCGGGTTCCGGTGGCTGCAATCGGTACTTCCAAAGCAAATATTGCAGATATTAAAAAGCAGATGACCATCCAGACCATCGGTCATGACAAGCTGAACCAGCCGCGTCACGTAAGATTCTTCAAAGATATCCACGGCATGGTGCCGCATATGAGAAAGCATGCAGACATCCTGCGTCCGAAATTTGAAACTGTATTGAGCGGACTGAAAAATGAGCTGGGCGGACTGGAGATCGGAAGCTGGCTTGAACCGCGCGGAGGATACTTCATTTCCTTTGATTCACTGCCTGGCTGTGCAAAAGCAATCGTAGCCAAAGCAAAAGAAGCGGGTGTTGTTATGACCGATGCCGGTGCAACATTCCCGTATGGAAAAGATCCGCAGGATTCCAATATTCGTATTGCACCGTCTTACCCGACACCGGAAGAGCTGAAAACGGCAACAGAAATCTTTGTACTGAGCGTAAAACTGGTAAGTATCGATAAGATTCTGGAAGATAAATAAAAATTTGAGAAAACAGAGCCATGGCTGACTTTAAATGAAGTTGGTTATGGCTCTTTTTATCGGAAAATTGGTTGAACTGAGAAAAAAGAGATGTTATACTGAAATACATAGAATGATGAGTCAAGGAATAAATGGACACGGGCAGAGGAGAATACAATGGAAGAAAATGTTTTTTATGACGGGAGGGAAAACTCTTACACTGGAGGATTATCTGCAGTATGATGCGGGCAGCAGAGACAATCTCGGAGAAGAGCTTCCGGTGATGGTTTACCGTCTGCTGGAATATTCCCTGAAAGAGGAGCTGATCGGACAGTTTGGAAAGGAAAAGCAGATTGAGATTTTCCGCAATGCCGGACGCAAGGCGGGAGAATATTTTGCAAAGAAAATGCTGAATTTGGATCAGCCGCTGGATCAGTTTGTAAGTGAGCTTCAGAGTAAAATGCAGGAATTAAAGATCGGTGTCTTTGCGTATCGAAAAGGTAGATGAGGAGAGCGGAAAGATCATTCTCAATGTGTCAGAGGATGCGGACTGTTCCGGACTTCCGATCCTTGGCGAGACGGTATGCAATTACGACGAAGGATTTATCGGCGGTATTTTAAGCATGTATTCCGGAAAGTTCTATACGGCAGTAGAGGTAGACTGCTGGGCAACCGGTGACCGCGTGTGCAGATTTCATGCAAATATAGAAGACGAAAAATAGGAGCATAGTCATGGAGGATAAAAACAGCGAATTATTGTTTGAATACCCAGAAGCATCCTGTATGATAAAAAATTCAGCCGCTTGATGTGGAACAACTCGATGAACCTTTTCGGAAGCTTGGCAGGGGACTGCAGTATTTTGCAAAGACGTTTACAGAAACAAAACAGTACGCAAAGCAGCCTTTTCGAGAGGAAATCTGTCGGTGCAACCGCCTCCGCGGGAGAATTTTTTGTGCGAAAATTTAAAAAAAAATATCCATGCAAATCTAAATCATCTGACCTGGCAGGCAAAACAGGTGGCAAAGGGTGACTATTCTCAGACAGTATCTTATCTCGGGGAATTTTCAGAGGCATTCAATACGATGACGCAAAGCAGCTGAAGGAGCGGGAATTAAAACTGAAACAGGAAGCAGAGCGGGAAAAAATACATGCCGGGATGGTAGAAACTTACAATCAGCTTCTGGTAGAGATGATCGACCGCAGCGAAGAGGAGATTTTCGTGACCAGTGCCGACGGCAGGAGGATTCTGTACTGTAAAAAGAGGAATGACAGAAGTATTGACCGGAATGAAGTTTACCAGATGTGTATTCGGTTCGCACAGAAACACCGGTCGGGAAGAAAGCAGAGATTCTTTTGAATGGATATGGGAAGCAGAGGATTCAAGACATCATTTTTATAGGATCATTACCGGATATATGCAGTGGCAGGGGAACAGGCCTTTCTTTATATTATCCGGGATGTGACGGAAGAGAAGTGCAGGAAGAGCGTCTGAGGATGGAAGCGAACCGAGATGGGCTGACACAGATCGGAAACCGTCACTATTTCCTGGAGAAGGCAGGGGATATGCTGAAAGAAGAGAGCAGTCTGACCTTCTGTTACTGCGATCTGGATCATCTGAAATATATCAATGATCAATACGGACACACAGAAGGGGACTGGTATATCACGTTTTTTGTTGAGACGATCCAAAAAACACATCCGAAAAGAAGATGTGTTTGCAAGGATTGGAGGAGATGAGTTCTGCGTGATTCTGTATAACTGTCCCTACGAGATGGCAGAGCGGAAAATAAGGAAAATACAGAAAGAATTTTCATCCGGGCAGACAAAGGAATATCCGAAGAGTTTCAGCTGCGGTATCGTAGAAGTAGAGGGCGGAAATGAGGAGCCGCAGGTCAGGGATATTATAAAACAGGCAGATCATGAAATGTACCTCCAGAAAAAAAGAACATAAAAAAAAGTACCGGAAAGAACTGAGTGTGATCAGTATATCGGAGGACTAGGGAGCAGTTATGGACGATCTGAATTATAACGTTGCAGTTAATTTAAAGCGGATCCGCAGGGAAAAAAGGGATGAGTCTTGAGGGAATGGCTGAACAGACCGGGGTGAGCAAAAGTATGCTGGCTCAGATCGAAAAAGGGATTGCAAACCCTTCTCTTGGTGTGATCGGAAAGATTATCGGCGGACTTCACATTGAATTTCAGGAGTTGATAGAGGATGTGTCTCCAGGGTCCAGACTGGTGCATATAAAAGAAATGGAGCCGACAAAGGAAGTAAGGGGCGAATATAAAATATGGAACTGTTTTCCTTATGAAAATAACTGTGTGGCAAAGATTTACCGGATTGATATGGAACCGGGGGCAGAATATACCGGCGCAGTCAGGGGAAAAAAGACAAGAGCATACATTTCTGTGCTGGAAGGCGAAGTAAAGATCCGGTGCGGCGAGGAAGCATACCTGGTCGGAAAAGAGGATGTGTTTTGCCTGGAGATGGACCGGCAAAGACAGTTACCGTAACGACACGGCAAAACGGATCAGTCTGATCTGTTTTTTTTTCCGGACTGCCATAAAAGATATTGAAAGAAAAGATAAAATACCGCAGGAAGCGAAAGAAGCGTTTCCTGCGGTATTGATTTTTGTGGAGAAGATGTTTTATAATGGGCTTTAACACAAAAAAAGAAAAGAGGGCAAAATATGATTTTTACGATTTTAGTCTGTTTCTTTGCCGGAATGGGAGCCGGCATCGGAACCGGGTTTGCCGGCATGAGTGCGGCGCTGTGATCAGTCCGATGCTGATCACTTTTCTTGGCATGGATCCGTATCAGGCAGTCGGTATCGCACTTGCCAGCGATGTGCTCGCCAGTGCGGTCTCAGCTTATACTTACGGCAAAAACAAAAACCTGGATGTGGCAAACGGAATCGTGATGATGGTCACGGTACTTTTTATTTACGCTGGTGGGCGCTATATCGCAAGTCTGCTCCCGAGTACGACCATGGGCGGATTTTCGATGGTCATGACACTGCCGCTTGGTGTCAAATTTATCGTAAAACCGGTTATGACGACCAAAAAGCCATGCAGGCAGTCTCAAAAAGAAGCGTTTTATCCAGTCTGTGATCTGCGGCATGCTGATCGGATTTATCTGCGGCTTTGTCGGAGCGGGCGGCGGACTGATGATGCTTCTGATCCTGACAAGTGTGCTTGGCTATGAATTGAAGACCGCAGTCGGAACGAGCGTGTTTATCATGGCGTTTACGGCATTTACCGGTGCGGTTCTCATTTTGCGATGGGCGGCATGCCGGATATCACCTGTCTGGTGCTGTGCGTGCTGTTCACGTTCCTGTGGGCAAGGATTGCGGCACGTTTTGCAAACAGGGCAAAACCGGAAACGTTAAATCGTGCAACCGGAGTGGTACTTGTGATTCTGGGGATTGTACTGATCACATTTAAAATGTTGTAATTTCGGTCTGTTTTTCTTGACAGGTAGGTGTTTACTTTTTTGGATACGTGCTAAAATAGGAATGTATTTTGAAAGCGGAACGCAAATGTCTGCTCTGCTCGCAAAATACCGGGGATGATAACAGTATTTTTAAGAGGCAAAGGAAAAGTATATGAAGGAAATCACATTAAACGATGGACCAAAAAAAAAAAAAGAAGAAGAGACCGTTCAAGAACAGAAGGTTCAAGACGGGAAGGCTCAAGAGAAGAACGGCACAGAAGAGCCGAAGGACTGGAACAGCCGCAGAGAACACCGGGATCAGAAAGAAGCCGGAGAGAAGGAAGCCAGGGAAGACCAGGAAGATATGAGCGGCGAGCCGGTAAAACCGGAACTGCCGAAAAAAAAACATTCCAGAACACCTCTTATCGTGGCCGGCATTGTTGTCCTGATCATGGTTGCTGTTTATCTGGGATTTGGCGTTTACTATATGGACCGTTTCTTTCCGGGGACGACGGTAAACGGCATTGATGTGTCCGGCAAGACCGTAAAAGAAGTAGAAAATCTGGTTGCAAACCAGGTGCAGGATTATGTACTGCGGGTGCATGAAAAAGACAACAAGACCGAACAGATCGACGGTGCGGATATTCAGTTTGAGTATGTATCAGACGGTGCGGCACAGCAACTGAAATATTCACAGAACTCTTTTTTATGGATCAATGCATACTTCCATCCGCAGGAGTATACGATGACGACTCCGACGGTTTACAATAAGGCAAAGCTCAAAGAAGCGATGGAAAAACTGGATGCTTTTGACAGCGATAAAGTTACCGAACCGAAAGATGCCTATATTGATGAAACGTCTTCCGGATTTGAGATTGTGGAGGAAGTGGAAGGCAATCAGCTGGATGAAGATAAAGTCTATGAGCGCTCTGTCAGGCAGTGACGGACGGCAAGACCGAAGTAAATCTGGAAGAGAGCGACTGCTATCTGAAACCAAAGAAGACCAGTGACAATAAAAATTGAAAAAGAAACTGGCATCTTTGCAGAAATACTGGGATATGACGGTTACATATGAGATCGGAGATGCTTCCGATGTGCTGGATTACCAGACATTCAAAGACTGGATGACAGTAGATTCCAGCGGAAATGTTTCTTTTGACTGGAATCATATCGCAGACTGGATCGGACAGCTGGCAGACAAGTACGATACATTCGGTACCGATGAGACATTCCATACCTCACTTGGAGAGACCGTGACCGTAACCAGCATGAATTACGGCTGGAAGATGGATGAGGAGACCGAGGCGGCATGGCTGGATGAGACACTTAAATCAGGCGAATCTGCGACAAGACAGCCACAGTGGCTGGAAAGTGCCATGGCAAGAGGGGAAGAAAACGATATCGGCGATACCTATGTGGAGATTGATATCACCAACCAGCGTATGTGGTTCTACAAAGACGGACAGTGTCTGGTTGATACTCCGGTCGTTACCGGCGATGCGACAAAAGACGGTTACGAGACTCCGCTAGGACTTTATTGCCTGTTTGACAAGGAAGCAAAGGCGATCCTTCGGGGAGCCGACAACCTGACCGGCAAGAGCTACAATACACCGGTTGATTACTGGATGCCGTTCAACGGCGGTGTCGGTATCCACGATGCAAAATGGCGTGCAAGCTTTGGCGGAACGCTTTATCAGGGAAATGGTTCGCATGGATGTGTCAATACACCGTGGGATCAGGCAGGTATTATTTTTTGACAATATCGAGATCGGAACACCGATCGTTGTTTATAAGTCTTCGATCAATCAGGGCACCGGCTCTGTGGCAATCTCACAGCCGGCTGAGACCCGTGTGATCAACGAGCAGGGAGTGGAAGTCACCCCGGAGAGCAGTGCGGCTGATACAACGACAGGCACCACAACCGATACCATGAGTGATCCGACGTCGTATACAGCCATAGATGGGCAGTGATGAGCTATATAGAAAGAAAAAAGACCGCAGAACTGCGGCATGAGGAGGAACATTATGAAAATTGTTGTTTTAGCAGGAGGTATCAGTACCGAGCGTGAGATATCGATCGTATCCGGTACACAGGTATGCAAGGCACTTCGAAGCAGAGGTCATCAGGCTATCCTGGTGGATGTCTATTTCGGAAGAGAAGATGCAGATCCGATGCAGGCATTTACCGATGAGTACGATGTCGATGCCCGCAGCCGCTTATGCGAGAAGTTTTGACGGTCAGGTAGAGAAGAGCATTCAGGAAGGAAAAGCATTCTTTGGCACCAATGTGATCGCACTGTGTCAGGCAAAGCAGATGTTGTGTTCCTGGCACTGCACGGCGAGAACGGTGAGAACGGAAAAGTACAGGCGACTTTTTGACCTGCTTGGTATCCGTTATACGGGAAGTGGTTATCTGGGAAGTGCGATTGCCATGGATAAGGGACTTTCAAACAGCTTTTCTGGCAGAATGAAGTTCCGACACCGGCAGGATTTATCCTGAGAAAAGGCGAGGATATTTCGCTTGAGGCACATGGCATGACACTTCCGTGTGTTGTAAAACCGTGTTGCGGAGGTTCCAGCGTCGGCGTTACGATTCCGAAAACACAGGAAGAATACGAAGCAAACAGTTGCAGATGCATTTTCTTATGAAGATGTGATCGTTGTGGAAGAATATATCAAAGGTCGTGAATTTTCAGTCGGTGTTGTAGACGGAAAAGCATATCCGATCATCGAGATCGCGCCGATCGAAGGCTTTTATGATTACACGAACAAATACAAAGCCGGAAGCACCGTTGAGACCTGTCCGGCCGTTTTGACGAAAGAACAGACAGAGCAGATGCAGGCGTATGCGGTGAAAGGGTTTAAGGCACTGCGGCTTGACAATTACGGAAGACTGGACTTTATGATGTCCAAGGACGGCAAAATGTACTGTCTGGAAGCCAATACACTTCCGGGCATGACACCGACCAGCCTTCTGCCGCAGGAAGCACAGGCACTTGGCATGGATTTTGCAGACCTCTGCGAGAAACTGATCGCTGTATCAGCAAAATAAAAAGAACAGAGAGGTATTTTTTAACATGAAAAATATGTCCCTTGAAAAAATAGCTCAGGCTTGCGGAGGTGTTTACCACGGAAGCGAAGAGATGAAACAGAGTATTGTAGAGAGTATTACCACAGACAGCAGGCAGGCAGCAAAGGCTGCCTGTTTGTGGCAATTCCGGGAGAGCGTGTAGACGGACACGACTTTATCCCATCTGTTTTTGAGAAAGGTGCACTGGCTGTTTTAAGTGAAAAAGAGCTGGAAAACCCGGCAGGACCGTACATTCAGGTTGCATCTTCTCTGGAGGCAGTCAAAGGGATCGCCGAGTACTACCGGCAGCAGCTCGATATCAAAGTAGTCGGTATCACCGGAAGTGTCGGAAAGACCAGCACAAAAGAAGTGATCGCATCGGTTTTAGCTCAGAAATACAATGTGCTGAAGACCCTTGGCAATTTCAATAACGAGCTGGGGCTGCCGCTTACCGTTTTCCGTCTGCGAGATGAACATCAGATCGCAGTCCTTGAGATGGGCATCAGCCATTTTGGAGAGATGCATCGTCTTGCCAAAGTAGCCAGACCGGATATCTGCGTGATCACCAATATCGGACAGTGTCATCTGGAGTTTTTAAAAGACCGCGACGGTATTTTAAGAGCAAAGACGGAAATCTTTGATTTTCTGAAAGAAGACGGCTGCATCATTTTAAATGGGGACGATGACAAGCTGGATACGATCGAGGAAGTAAAAAGGCATCAAACCGATATTTTTCGGTGTGGAAGGACAGAAGCCGGTCTATGCCGATGAGATCGAGAGCCTGGGGCTTTCCGGTATTGCCTGCACGATCCATGCAGACGGAGAGAGCATCCGTGTTACCGTTCCGATCCCGGGATGGCACATGGTACTCAATGCACTGGCGGCGACGGCTGTCGGCAGGGCACTGGGACTGACCATGCAGGAGATCAAAGCCGGCATCGAGGCACTGGAGCCGGTTGGCGGAAGATTCCATATCATTAACCATGGAGATATCCAGATCATCGATGACTGCTACAATGCAAATCCGGTTTCCATGAAAGCATCTCTGGACGTCTTTGCGAGATGCAAAAGGCCGTAAAGTGGCGATCCTTGGTGACATGGGGGAGCTTGGAGAAAACGAAGAACAGATGCATGCAGAAGTCGGATACCATGCGGCAAAGAACAAGATCGATCTTCTGATCTGCACCGGAAAAATCAGCGACCATATGGCAGAAGCGACCATGGCAAGCGGCGGCTGTGGCGAAGTCTTTGCAGGTTCCGACGATGGAGGCACTGCTGACCTGTCTGCCGTCTCTGATCCAGAGCGGGGATACCGTGCTGGTAAAGGCATCGCATTTCATGCATTTTGAAAAAGTAGTGGAAAAATTACAGGAAATATAGAAACAAATAAAACAGAAAAAGCTCCGGCGGAATGTGATTACATTCTCGCCGGAGCTTTATGTGTTTGTTGTTATACCAGTGACTGATTTTTGGATATGGTATTCTGAATGATCTCCTGACAGTGGGCACCGAGGAATTTTTTCTGTTCCTTTGGCAGATCCTTCGGATAGATCGGCTCGCCGTATTCCAGAACCACATGTGCAGAACGGATAAACGGTCTATGGGCTTCGAAAATATTTCTCGTATTGTTGATTGACATTGGAATGATCGGATATCCGGTCTTTTCTGCCATCTTCAGACTGCCTTCTTTAAATGGAAGAAGCAGTGTATCATCCGATGCTTCGTTGCGTGTGCCTTCCGGGAAGATACACATGGAAACACCATTTTTCATCTGATCGATTCCTTGTAAGATCGTCTTCAGCCCTTCTTTGATATCAGATCTGTTCAGGAATAAACAATGCGACCGTTTCATCCAGCTGGAAAGAAGCGGGATTTTTTTCATACTGTCTTTTTTGCAACGTAACCGGTCAGTCCCGGGCATCTTGCGTAAGTCAGAACCACGTCAAAATAGCTTCTGTGGTTTCCAACGTACAGAACAGGTGTATCTTTTGGAATACGATCTTCGCCGATCACAGTTACTTTCGTACCGGCAATAAATAAGATCAGTTTAAACATAAACTGAACAATACGCAGTGAAGAAATATCACGGGCGTAAGGGTTGAACTTTCCGATGATCCACTCAACGATCAGAATCGGGATGGACAGGATCAGAAAGGCAACGATCAGAATTACAATGAGCAGAGAACGGATCATAAACTTGTGCTCCTTCCGCGACCGAATAATTCAGTAGTACTTTTCAGCCAGTCCACACGATCCTGCGTAAGAGCGGATGCTTCATAGCGATAAGCCCAGTTTGCGAAAGCAGAACCCGGTGTGTTCATGCGGCAGGAAGAATCCTGCATAAACAGATCCTGGATTGGGAAGATCGCATATTTTGCAATCTTCGCCCATGCACATCCGGATGAAATCCAGACTGATGATGCCGCCGTCGCAGTTGCAGTAGCGGCGGATTTTGTCTTTCTGCGGTTCTGGAAGATTCTGATACCAGCCGGTTATCGTGTCGTTGTCATGTGTTCCGGTGTAGCAGATACAGTTGGTTGTTGTAAGATTGTGCGGATGATAATCACTCTCATCCAGTCCCTCAAAAGCAAACTGAAGGATCTTCATACCAGGGAAAGCAAACTCATCACGCAGTTCTTCCACTTCCGGAGTGATCACACCAAGATCTTCTGCCCAGATCGGAAGATCCTCGCCGAGCTCTTTCTGGATAGCCTCGAACAGTTTTTTTGCCCGGGCCTTTTTTCCATTTACCATTTACAGCAGTCTCTTCATCAGCCGGTACAGACCAGTAAGCTTCGAAGCCGCGGAAGTGGTCGATGCGCAGGTAGTCAGTCAGCTTCATCTGCATTTTGATACGGTCGATCCACCAGGAATAGCCGTCAGCTTCATGGTGTTTCCAGTCATAGAGCGGGTTGCCCCAGAGCTGGCCGGTAGCACTGAAATAATCTGGCGGAACTCCGGCAACCTGAAGCGGATGACCTTTCGTATCGAGCTGATAGAGCTCTTTATTTGCCCAGACATCGGCACTGTCGAAAGATACGAAAAAACGGAATATCGCCGATGATCTCGATGTCAGCTTCATTTGCATATTTTTTCAGTTTCATCCATTCACGGAAGAACAGGAACTGGATGAATTTATAGTATTTGATCTGTTCTTTGTATTCTGTCTCAAAAGCAAGACGCACCTTTGCGGTCGGAGTGGTCATCTCGTCATCCCATTCCTGCCATGATTTTCCCTCATGAGCATCTTTACATGCCATAAATACGGCATAATCGCTCAGCCATTTTTTGTTTTCCAGACAGAAATCATCGAACTCTTCCAGCAGGAATTTGTTCGGTGTGTGATGGAAGGTCTGGAAAGCCTTTTTAAACAGACCGTTCTTGTAGTTCAGTACAGCACCGTAATCGACTTTCGTCGCATCAAACTCCGGGATCGGATAGAGATCGTCCTTTGTGATCAGTTCCAGATCAACCAGGTCATCCGGGCTGATCAGCAGAGACTGTCCGGCAAAGGCAGAAAAAGCTCTGATAAGGAGAATCGCCGAAACCGGTCGGTCAAGTGGCAGAACCTGCCATAAACTCTGACCGGAAGCTTTCAGAAAGTCGATAAAGTCATAAGCCCCTGGCCGAGATCTCCGATACCATATGGGGAAGGGAAGGAAGTCGGGTGAACAAGTACACCCGAAAGTCTTGTGTGCAGTGTATTCATTGGTATGCCCTCTCTTTAAGATATAATAGTTTTTTATAAAAAGATGCCATGCACTTTCGCAATCCTGCAAACATTCGGAATCCACGGATTTACTGCGTAAATCGTTACTTCCTCATGTTTTTACGGTTTTCCAAATTCAGTCATCTTATCCTGCGAGCAGGAACGATGCCTGTGCTTGAAACCTATGTATCCAGTATACCGTATGGTATAGAGAAGTGCAAGGTAGAATTTGTGAAAATGCACAAAGGATTCTTTTTCTTTTAGGGGGAGATATGATATACTGGACGGACATCAGAAATATAGAAAATAAAAATTAACAGCGAGTTACAGATCTCTCCTTTCGGCGGGGATAACGACTGCGCGGAAAGCAGGTAAGGTCTATGTACTTAATGATTGATAATTATGATTCTTTTGTGTACAATCTCAGAGCCTATTTTGAGGAGGCTGGACATGAGATTCTTGTTGTGGAAAATGACGGCATTACGACCGGTCAGATCCGTCAGATGAAACCGGAGGGGATCATCATCTCCCGGGACCGAAAACACCGAAGGATGTGGGCATTTCAGCAGAGGTGATCCGAAAGTTTGCAGGTGAGATCCCGATCCTTGGCGTCTGTCTCGGTCATCAGACGATCGGCTACGTGGCAGGTGCGACTGTGAAAAGGGGACACGCCCGATGCACGGCAAATTAAGCCCTCTGACACACTCAGGGAGAGGCTTTTTCGGGGACTGCCGCAGGATTTCATGGTGACAAGATATCATTCGCTGGTGATCGATGAGGCGACGCTGCCGCAGGAGTACCAGGTGGATGCAAGGACAGAAGATCAGGCTGTGATGGCGATTTCTCACCGCACGTATCCGATCTACGGCGTGCAGTTTCATCCGGAGGCGGTGCTGACACAGTACGGTCACGAACTTCTGGAGAATTTCCACTGCATCTGTCAGCAGTGGCGGCAAGGAAAGAACGGAGGTGTGTTATGCATAAGATCCGGGAAATCAGAGAATATCCGCCGATCCATGTTTTATTTTCCAGATGGAAAGAGGAAAAGGACATCGTTTTTTTTTTGGATTCTTCTCTGAAAACAGGCTGGGGCGCTACTCCATCATCGGGCGTCTGCCATATCAGAAGCTGGTACAGGACGGAGATAGCTTTTGTGTGAATGACGAAAAGCAGAAAATGACTTTTGAGAATTATCTTCGCACTTATTTGAAGGAACATCCGGACAGCAATGAGAGTGACCTGCCGATCGTTTCCGGTGCGATGGGCTATGTTTCATATGATTACGGAAGAGAGAAAGAAAACGTAGCGGCCAGACATCCAAAAGAGGTGGATATGCCAGATGTGATCCTCTGTTTTTATGATAATTTTATCATTGAGGATCATCAGGAAAAACGTTTTTATCTTGTGGCAAACGGTCAGACCAAAGAGGTGGATACGCCGCTTGACGATGTGGAAAACACAGTTGCAGAAACGTATACTCTGTGGAAAAACGGTCAGATTCCGGGAACAAAGGATGATCACGGTGAGATCAGAGTCACGCCAAATTTCACAAAGAAGACTATAAGCAGGCGGTGCAGGATATGATCGACTATATCGTCGAGGGTGATATCTATATTGCAAATATGACGCAAAGATCTTACTGTGGAAAGTACGCGTACACCTTACGATGTTTTCTGCTCACTTCGCAGAGACAATCCTTCTCCGTTTGGCGGCTATTTAAATTATGGGGATCTGCAGATCGTCAGTGCATCTCCGGAGCGTTTCTTGCAGATGCGTGACGGTGTTGTGGCGACCAGACCGATCAAAGGTACCAGAAAACGCGGAGCCACCAGAGAAGAAGATGCGGCGATGAGAAAAAGAACTGGAAGAGTCCGATAAGGATAAGAGCGAACTTCTTATGATCGTTGATCTGGAGCGAAATGATCTGAACCGTGTCTGTATGCCGGGCAGCGTCAAAGTGACGGAAATGTACAGCATCGAGACGTATGCGACGGTCTTTCATCTGGTATCGGAAGTTCAGGGAAGACTTGCGGAAGATAAAAATGTTGTGGATCTTCTGGAAGCGGCCTTTCCGGGCGGATCCATCACCGGGGCACCGAAACTGCGTGCGATGGAGATCATTGAAGAACTGGAGCACAGCCGACGCAATCTTTTATACCGGCTCGATCGGTTATCTGACGCTCGACGGTGACTGCGATTTCAATATTGTGATCCGCACAGCAGTACATAAAACGGAAAGTACTATCTCGGAGTCGGAGGCGGCATCACCTGCGAATCGGAGACAGAGTTTGAATACGAAGAGACGCTTCAGAAAGCAAAAGCTGTTCTGCAGGCGTTGGAAGGGAGAAAAGAAAGTGATAAAATATCTGTTGTTTGACCTGGACGGAACGATCACGGACTCCGCAGACGGGATCACGAATTCCGTTTCCTATGCACTTGGAAATCTGGGGATTTCCGAAGAAAAGAGCAATCTTTACCGTTTCGTGGGTCCTCCTCTTGTAGATTCTTTTTTTAAAGAATTTTATGGGTTTGATGAAAAAAAAAGCAGAGGAAGGCGTGCGTCTTTACCGTGAATATTATGCCGTGAAAGGTATTTTCGAAAATAAAGTTTATCCGGGAATCACGCATTTGCTGAAAAAATGCAGAGAACAGGGCAAAAAAAGTGATCCTGGCGACCTCCAAGCCGCAGATTTACGCAAAACAGATACTTAAGCATTTTGAACTGGCAGAGTATTTTGATGATATTCAGGGAAGTTCCATGGATGGAAGCAAAATCCACAAAGAAGATGTGATACAGTCGGCACTTTCGGACAATCAGATCACGGATATGCAGGAAGTGCTGATGATCGGGGATCGCAAACACGATGTCCTCGGCTCCGGCAAATTCGGGATTTCCTGTGTCGGTGTACTCTATGGATACGGCAAAGAGGGAAGAACTGGAAACGTGCGGTGCAAAATGGATCGTGGATACGGTCGAAGACCTCGAAGCTTTTCTGGAGCGTATCTGAAAGGGGCAGGAAATGCAGAATAAAACAGAAGAAAAGAAAAGCAGCGGATCAACGGTTCTAGCGGATGACGGGTTTTACTTTTGGCATCGGAGCCTTTGAGACGATCGCTGTGGAAGAAGGCATACCGCAGCTTCTTGCCTGGCATCTGGAGCGGCTGCGTGACAGCCTTGCATTTTTCGGAATTGACCAGAGCGTAGAGGAGCAGGAAGTGCTTGCTTATCTGAATGCCTGTCCACAGTCGGAAGAAAAGCAAAGACGGAGCACTCAAGATCACAGTGACGGCACAGAATAAGTTGTTTGGACTGAGAAAAAAACACTTACTCAGAAGAACAGTATCAGAAAAGGATTTCGGCTTGGATTTTCCGAAATCAGACGAAATGAGACTTCACCGCTCACATACCATAAGACGCTTGGGATTGCAGACAACATTATGGAAAAGCGAAATGCAAAAAAGCGGGCTGGATGAAAAGATTTTTCTCAATCAGAAAGGGCAGATCAGCGAGGGCTGTACGACAAACATCTTTTTTTATTCAGGATGATAAACTGGTCACACCGCCCGTCAGCGCGGGATCTGCCGGGAGTGATGCGGAGATATGTTATAAAAAAAGAAGCCGGAAGAAGGGGAGTACTTCTGGAAGAAAAAAAGAACTGTATCCGGAGGATATCAGTAAGTTTAACGGATGCTTTGTGACAAATTCACTGCTTGGCATGATGCCGGCAAAGCAAGTTTTGGAGAACGAAAGTTTGACACAGCGAAAGTTTTACACTTTATAGAACAAATTTTGTAGCAAAATAAGAACAGGGATCGTTATATCAGATGAAAGATGACTCCCGTTTCTGTCGGCGGCGGGTAGCAAGCTTGTATCAGTAACGGGAATCCATCTCCCATCTGATATAGCCTCCGGCGGATTGCAGAGGTGCACAGAAGAATATCTCATGCGATGCATGGCGTGTACCTCGCAGTAAGAATGCCAGAGGCACTCTTGAATAATAAGCAGCGTGGCTGCAAGGGGAGAAGAAATGTTACTACTGATAAGCGGGCTTGGTGACGAAAACACAAAACTGGAGTTTGGGCAGATTTATGAGAAGAATTACCGCACCATGTATTATGTAGCTCTGAAAATTCTGAAAAACAAAGAAGAAGCGGAGGATGCCGTTCACGGTGCATTTGTAAAACTCGCAGAGAAATATGACACTTATCGGCATCTGACATCGCAGGAGATGACAAGCTTGTGTGTGATCATTGTAAAAACAAATGTCTGGATATCTTTGCGTGTATCCAAAAGCGGTCTCAGTCCGATTTGGAGAAAGTGGATTATGCACTCCATGGCGAGAAGGATCAGCCGCTGGAAAATGTGATACAGGAAGAGGGAGAAAAAGGAGCTTTTAGAGGCAATGAAGATTCTGCCGGAGAAGCTTCGTCTGGTGCTGGAGCTTCGCTATTTTCATGAATACAGCAACGGCGAGATTGCAAAAATTCTGGATATCAGCAAAAAGAACGTGGAGATTCGCCTGTATCGTGCCAAAAAGAAAATGAAGGAGGTGCTTTGCAATATGAAAGAGAGCGACAGGAAATTTGAGAAATTATTAAAAGAAGCAGTTTGCGGCTACCATAAAGAGGAGATGGATGCTCTGCCTTCAGAAGAAGAGTTACAGGATATTCAGCTGTCCGATGATTTTACCGGAAAATGGACGGGCTGGTTAAAAAACAGAAACGCCGGTGGCAATATCGCTTTGTACGCTATGGGGCAGTTGCGGCAAGCTTTCTGCTGTTTACCTTCGGTACGGTCGGAGCGGTTGCTTATGCACTTATGGGAGCGGAGAATTTCAAAGCATTCTTTAAAAACATGCAAAAAGAATACCATGTCGCAGACAGTGCGGTGATGGATCTGGAACAGCTGACAGACATGGCTGTGACAACCGCAGGTACAGTCTACGAGGACGATAATATCCGTCTGGATCTGAAAGGGCTGATCAAGAGCGGCAACCGTTTTTCCATGATCGTGGAGGGGACGTTAAAGCAGCAGGATCAGATTGTGACAGCAGGCAGATACTGGGGAGGAACATGCTTACAGCTTTCTGAATACCGATGTGAATGCAGAGCAGGATCTGATGGCAAGTGGCACTTATTATTATCAGGAGGACGACAAGAGTCTTGCCTCAAACCAGTTTGTTTATGTGACAAATTATTCGGCAGAAGCCGGGTTTGACAGCGATCAGTATGAATTTACCTTCGAGGATTTCGGTTACTATCAGGAGGATGGGACAGAAGACGAGGCAGAAAGTACCGATGATGAAGTATCTGCTTATTCCGCTTCGGAAGATTCCGGGATATTGGAGAATCCGGTTTCCATCTGTTCCGGAACCTGGAAGTTTACTGTGGATATGGATCAGGCAAAGGATATTTCCTATAAGAAGGTCTGTGATCAGACCGTCTCTGATGGAGAAGATGACGTCAAGATTAATCGCATAGTGCTCTCTCCGATGGGATGTTCGATTTATATGACACTGCCGCAGTCGCAGAAAGATTCCGGCAAGTATTTTGACAACGTCCATATCCGCCTGAAAAACGGCAGTCTGTTATCCGAAGAATACTATGAAATGGGGATTGCGGACTGTGAACTTTCCGGTGATGACGAAGCGGCAGATGCTGTGAAAGTTTCAGAGAACTCAATTTTGACTTTCGCGTGCCGATCGACATCAGTCAGGTAAAGGCGATCGAGATTTTCGGTGAATCCATCGAAGTTGAGGCATGCAAATAATATTCCGGGCAGATCAAAGCGGAAATATTTCGTTCAGGCATAAATAAAAAAAGACAGACCGTATACTGTTCCAAAGGAAGCGAAAAGGGCAAAAAATGATCAGAACAGCAAAAAGGTCATCGTATTGTTATGCTGGATACTTCTTTTGCCGGGATGAGCGGATGCCTCTCGGGTGGAGCACAGGAAGAGCGGATTTCCGTTGCATTTCAGGTGGTTGCTTTTGACAAAGCACCGCAGAAGTTACAGGAGATCATCGAAGAGCATAAAAAGAAGAGATCAAAATGACCTGGGAGGGCGATGAAGGCAGATACATCATCCGGGGATACGGCGAGCGACCGACCGGCGGATACAGCATCCGTGCCGATGCCGTGGAGCTTATGGGCGACGGGCTGCATGTGACGACCACACTGATCCCGCCACAGAAAGAGCAGGCGGCAGCGGAGGCATCGTATCCATGCATCATCCTGTTGATCGAGAACATGGATCAGGAGGTCACGTTTGAACCATAAAGCGTAATAAGGGGAACTCCTTTCGCATACATTGATTTGAGATGATGCGAGAGGAGTTTTTTATGGAAATCGTCAAAAAAAGAAAATTCGGATGAGCCGTCAGAGAAGTCAGGCAATGAATCAGATCACGCTGGAAGAAGATCTGAATGTCCCGGACAGTAAAGCAGATGTCACAGGAATCATCCAGCACCGTGCAAAAGTTCGGGTAGAAGAGAGCAAGATCATGGAAAATCAGATTCTGGTAAGCGGAAATCTGGAAGTGTGGATGCTCTGCCTGGCGGAAGGAGAACAGCATCCCGTTTACCGTCTTCAGGCAAAACTGCCGTTTTCGGAAAAAGCTGAACCTGGAAGGGGCAAAGCCGGGAGATAATGTCAGTCTGAAATGGAAAACCGAGGATATTCGGATCAGTCTGATCAATTCCAGAAAGATCAGTATCCAGGCACTCGTGACGTTTGAAGCATCCGTTGAGGAGCTTTATGATACGCAGGCGGCCGTGGAAGTGAAAGAGATGCCGGATGTCAGTGTGCGTACAAAGAAGATTGAGCCGCTCTCCATGGCAGTACAGAAAAAAGACATTTTCCGGATCAAAGAAGAGATCAGCTTATCTTCCAACAAACCGAACATCGGTGAGATTTTATGGGACAGCGTGCAGCTTCGGTCGTGGGATGTAAGACCGGGAGACGGCGTGCTGGATATTCGGGGAGAATTGTTCGTGTTCGTACTTTTATGCGCGCGGATGATGAAAATGGAAGCAGACAGTGGATCGAATCCGCCCTTCCGTTTCAGGGACAGATTGATTGTACCGGCTGTCGGCCGGAGATGGTGCCGGATATCGAGGTGACGCTTGCAGAACGGACGCTGGAAGTGCGGCCGGATTACGATGGAGAGGAAAGAATCCTGCGACTCGATGCCGTTCTGGAGCTTGACATCCGCATTTATGAAGAAGATACCGTGCAGATTTTAGAAGATGTCTATGCACCGTCAAAAGAGCTGACGCCGGTCTTCGGGGAAGAATCTTATGAAAGCCTGCTGATCCGAAATTATGCAAAGAGCAGAATTTCAGATCGAATCCGTATTTCAGAGAACAGTCCACGTCTGTTGCAGATCTGCCATTGCCGCGGAGAGGTCAAAGTGGATGAAATCGCAAAGACTGAACAGGGCATCAAAATGGAGGGAGCCATCGAGATTTCCGTTCTGTATATCACAGCGGACGACGAGCATCCCTTTGCACTCGTGACCGGTATGATCCCGTTTTCACATCTGATGGAAGCAGAAGGCATCACCAGTGAATGCCGTTTCCATCTGCATCCGCAGATCGAGCGACTTTCCGCATCCATGTCAGGGGAAGAAGTGGAGATCAAAGGAACCCTGAGTCTGAATCTGTTTGCTGTTCGGATCATGCACCAGAACTGTATTCTGGATATCGAAGAGAAAGAGTTGGATCTGAAAAACTGCAGGAACGCCCGGGGATCGTCTGCTATGTGGTACAGCCGGAGGATACCCTGTGGGACATTGCGAAAAAGTATTACACCACATCCGAACATATCAGAAACATGAACCATCTGACAGAAGAAATCCGGGCAGGACAGAAACTGCTGATCGTGAAATCAGCGATTCCTTCATACGGCCTCCTGAAAAAGAACAGCAAAACATCCTATTGACGATTTTGTATTTTTAGTGATACAATATAGAGGAAATTGTATACAAAATGCAAAAAATGATGCTAAGAATCAAATTCAGATACGCATTTTATGGAAAAACAGAACATTCCTTTGAATCTAGCATCATGAAAATAAAAAGTAATTCAGAGAGATACAGAGGTGCAAATGAAAGAAATCAAACTGAAAGCAATGGCAAAAATCAATCTTGGACTGGATGTCACAAGAAAAAGGGAAGATGGCTACCATGAAGTCCGGATGATCATGCAGAGCATTAACATGTATGACCAGATCAGGCTCAGTCCTTTGGAAGAACCGCAGATTCGTGTGAAGACCAATGTCAGTTTTCTGCCGGTCAATGAAGACAATCTGGTTTACAAAGCGGCGAAGCTTCTGATGGATGAATTTCAGGTCACTTCCGGTGTGGAGATCGACCTTCGAAAATTCATTCCGACTGCGGCCGGAATGGGTGGCGGAAGTTCGGATGCGGCGGCGGTTCTGGTCGGTGTGAACCGTATGTTTCAGCTTGGACTGACCAAACGGGAACTGATGGAGCGTTCTGTGGCGATCGGTGCGGATGTACCGTTCTGTGTCTTTGCGTGGAACGGCACTTGCGGAAGGAATCGGTGAGATTTAACCCCGCTTCCGTCTCTGCCGAAATGTTTTGTTCTGATCGCAAAACCGCCGATCAACGTGTCCACAAAGTTTGTTTACACCAACCTGAGAGCCAACGAGCTTACCTGTCATCCGGATATCGACGGACAGATCCGGGCTTTGCAGGATGGAGACCTGGAAGCAGTCTGTAAAAAAAAATGGGAAATGTGCTGGAAACGGTTACCATACCGGCTTATCCGATCATCCAGACAATCAAAGATAAAATGATGCAGTGCGGTGCGGTGAACGCCATGATGAGCGGGAGCGGTCCGACAGTATTCGGCATTTTTAACGAGCGTGAGCAGGCAGAAAGGGCGGCCGAACTTCTGCGTGAAGAAGACAAGATCCGACAGATGTTCGTAACCACAGCTATGTAAAGATGGCTGGATTGTGGGCACAGGAAACAATTCGCAGGGTATCCAGATAAAAGATATGGAAAAATCAGAAAGATACGGAGGAAAATAAATGACAGGTGATTTTCAACTGGAGATGAATGAATACCTTCCACTTCGGGATGTTGTGTTCCAGACTTTGCGGCAGGCGATTTTAAAAGGAGAACTAAAACCGGGCGAGCGACTGATGGAGATCCAGCTGGCACAGAAACTGGGCGTGAGCCGCACTCCGTTGCGAGAGGCAATCCGCAAGCTGGAGCTGGAGGGTCTGGTGCTCATGATTCCGCGAAAAGGTGCGGAAGTTGCAGAGATCACGATCAAAGATCTGGAAGATGTACTGGAAGTGCGTGCCGCACTGGAAGAACTGGCAGTCTGCGATGCCTGTGAGAATATCACAGAAGAGCAGATACTGGCATTAAAAAGAAGCGAAAGAGATAACTTTCAGGCGCTCTGGAATCCGATGACCTGGTAAAATGTGCGGAAACCGATATGGCATTCCATGAGATCATTTACAGTGCGACCAACAACAAACGTCTTTTGCAGATCCTGAATAATTTAAGGGAGCAGATGTATCGTTACCGCATGGAATATCTCAAAGAGCCAGGCACACATAAATTGCTTTTAAAAAAGAGCACGAGGCGATTTACAGTGCACTTAAAAAGCACGACAAGGCAGAGGCGGGCAGTGCGATCCGTATTCATATCGAAAACCAGAGACGTTCGATCATCAGCAGCCTTCGAGATGCGGGAAGAATCACAGAACAGGTATAAAAAAAGAAAACTGGTAAATAATAGGAAAGAGTGAACAGGAAAACACTCTTTCCTATTTTTTTTGGAAGGATTGTGAGAGTACGGGAGTACGAAACAATCCGTAGGTATCAAATATGATGTCCAGGGTTGAAAGGTCAGAATGTCATTCTTGCCTGCTGTAGGACATCAAAATAGTATATGCATCAATTTGTGTGAAAAAAAGAGAAGTCAAACATGAGCCAGGAGGATAGGCGGATGCGAATTTCACTACATCTTTCGGAAAATCAAAATGAGGTGCAAAAGCAGATCGAAAACTGTGCCGACATCCTTTTCCGCCCTTTGCTGATTGGAGAAAAGGAGAAAACGGAAGCCTTTCTGATTTACATCGAGGTGGCGGTCAGCAATCTGATGCTGGAGGATTCGGTCATCGGAAAACTTTTAAACCGACTGCTTTCGATGGATACAAAAGAAATCTACGGCACGCTGGAAAACAACAGCCTCGGGATTTCTGATACAAAAGAGCTTTTTTACGCTGGAAGAAGCAATGGAGGCCATGTTTGCCGGGAATGCAGTACTGTTTGTGGATGGTTACGACCGGGCGATCAAGATCGGAAGCAGAGGCTATCCGGGAAGCGGTGTCCAGAAAACGGATTCAGAAAAAGGTCTGCGAGGCTCCAAAGAAGCATTTTCTGAGTCTGTAAAGATGAATACGGCGCTGATAAGAAAACGAATACGCAATGCAAAAAATGAAAGCGGAAGAAAAACAGGTGGGGCGTTACTCTGCCACTACAACGGCACTTTTGTATCTGGACGGTGTCGTTTATCTGCCAATCTGTGAAGAGATGAGAAAGCGGCTGGATGCATTTGAGGTGGATGGCATCGAGGATGGCGGAATGATCGAATATCTGACAAGGAAAAAGAAAGAAGGGCGATTTCCGGTTTATCAGACAACGGAACGCCCGGACAGGGCGACTCAGGCAATTCTGGAAGGACGCGTGGTACTGCTGACGGACAATTCGCCGGAAGCCCCTGATCTTTCCGGCAACGTTAAACAGCCTGTTTCAGACGGCGGACGATTACTACCGTAATGAACGGATCGTCACTTTTCTGCGGCTGATCCGTTACGTGGCGGCTTTTCTGGCACTTGCTCTTCCGGGGCTTTATGTGGCGGCGGCAACGTTTCACCCGCAACTTCTGCCGGGCAATTTGATTCGCTCCATGGCGGAGGCAAGAAGCGGCGTGCCGTTTCCGACGGCGCGGAAGTCCTTCTGATGGAACTGTCCTTTGAACTTCTGCGGGAAGCCGGGCTTCGCATGCCGGGACCGGCGGGCAATACGATCGGCATCGTAGGCGGCCTGATCGTCGGACAGGCGGCGGTCAGTGCCAATCTGGTCAGTCCGATCACGGTGACGGTGGCGGCTCTGACGGCTCTTGGCTCCTTTTTCCATACCAAACGAAGAGCTCTCCGAAGTATTCCGGCTCTGGAAATATGGAATCCTGCTTTTGGGCGCTGCTTTGGGATTCTGGGCGTGATGCTTGGCTGTTTTCTTCTGCTGATGCTGATGGCAGAGCAGGAAAGTTACGGAATTCCCTGGCTTTATCCTTATGTGGGCGGCAATCTCAATGAAAGGGCAGATGAAAAAGATTCCATGTTTCTGGCAGCAGACGAGGAAACGGAAACGCAGACCGATCTTTGCAAAATGGGGAAATCGCATCCGGTTTCGCAGAAAATCCTGAAATACAGAAATTCAAGAATGCCACTGGCATTTTGGATGTAAAATATCCGGATGCAAAATATAGAAAATGTCAGAAGGGGAAGGGATTATGTTTGGCAGAAATGGAAAAATTTCAAAAAGACAGATCAGAAGAATCCTGATCCTGGAGCAGTCTGCGAAGATTGGTTTACTGCTTCGCCTTTGCCGGCACAGATCCCGGAGGGCGGATTTTCCATCTGGTCATGGATTCTGACGGCGGCTTTGACCTTTCTCTATCTGAAAATCATGCTGGATTTTAGTAAAAACTGCCGGAGTATCCTGCCACAGACAGAAAAAAAAGGAATGGAGAATAAAGCAAAGAGAAAACAGAAAGGATGGCACAGGCCAGGCGGAAATCGCAATCCTGACCGTTGTATATGGGATCTACGGTTTGGCAGATGTATTTTTTTACTTTGTCTGTTTGCTGAAGTGGCACAGTGTTTCCTTCTGCCGGAACAGAAAATATGGATGCTGATTTTGCCGGCGGCAGCCGTCTGCAGTTTTGCGGCAGATCACAGACTGGAAGTCCGGGCAAAATTTCTGGAAGTGCTCTGTCCGATCCTGACCTTTCCGGTAATGTTGCTTCTTCTGGTTCTGGCGGTGCTTACGATCCGAGGCGGACAGTTTGGGACACTTGGAGAAATGATGCGGCCATCTGCTCCGGGTAGCATATGGATCGCAGGTATCGCCATGCTGTCTGTTTTGCAGGTCTGGGATCTGATGTATTTCTGCAAAGAGCAACCAAAGAGCGACAAAGCAGAAGTGTTTTCGAGAAAACAACAGGTAGCATGCTGATCGGAAGTCTGTTGCTTTTGTTTCTTTTACAGGCTGTTTTTGGAGCCGGCGGCATCCGTGCCCTGCCATTTTCTGTCATTACTGCGATGAGCAATCCAAAATTAAGGGGATTTTTTTGCAGCGGTGGGATGTTTTATTTGCAGTGTTCTTTCTTGGCATGGTCTGTGGGGCATTGATATCAGGATTCACCGTTCTTGGGACTTGCAGTGAACGACTTCTGCCCGGAAAAAAAAGAAGAAGTGGAAGTGGTGGCTGATGGCGCTGGCAAAGTGTCTGCCGCGGCGTGCGTAAGCCGTCTTATGAAAAAAAGTGTACAGCTGTATGAGCTGGTGAGCCTGGGATTTCTTGGGATCACTATGCTGGTGGCGTTATTGAAAATTATAAGAAAAATACACTGCAAATAAAGAAAGTAAAAAATAATAGCTATGACCATTGCTCTTTGTTGCAGATAGCGTTTTGAGCAAGAAAGAAGGGAAAGAGTATGAAGAAAAAGAGGATAAAACAAAAAGAAGACAAAAAAACAGACCGGAAGCACGGAAACAGAACCCGGAAAGCAATCCTGGGTATTCTGAGTGTTTTAGTGCTCCTTTGTCTTAACAGTTGCGGAAGAGAGCTGGAGGAGCGGGAATTTCCGGATACACTAGTGATCCGGGACAGTGCACTCCGTTTGAAAAATCTTTGCAGACAGAGCAGGATAAAAGCAAGCAAATACCTGGATTATGGACAGGTACGCTGTGTCCTGCTGGAAGATGATCTGGCAGAGGATGATGAAAAACTGGGAGAAGTATTGCTGGCACTGGAAAAACGCCCGGCTTTTTTTCGAGAAATATCTATTTTTTTCACAGCAGATGGCAAAGCACTGGAACAGCAGGAGAAACAGAAAGAAGAATCGCAGGATTTAACCGGATTTTATCAGAAAAGCACAGACCATAAAAGAGAAGTCGCCACACTGGGAAGCCTTCTGTACCGTCTGCACAACGGAAGCGGGGAACATAAAATTTTAAAGCTCAAAGAAGAGGATGGCAAACTTGTGCCGCAAAACTATCTCAATGTTTTAAAGAAAACAGAAAACGAAAATACGGCAAAGAAAACAAAAACAACAAAAACAATCCATGGAATAGAGAAACAGACAACAAAAGAGACAGCAGATCAGATCCAACAGGGGATCGCAAAGGAAATCCTGCGTTTTCATGTGCTGGCAAACAGCGACAGCGAAGAAGACCAGAAACTGAAACTGGAAGTCAAAGACCGGCTGGTAGATTATATGAAAGACATTTTGGACGGAGCAGAAGATGTTAAGGAAACAAAAAACGTATCACAGAAAATCGGGAAACGATCTGTCTTGTGGCAGAACAGGAAATCCAGAAACAGGGCTATACTTATCCGGTGAGTGTAAATCTGGAAAAGTGCTATTTTCCGATGAAAACCTATGGGGACTGCACCTTTCCGGCAGGAACTTATGAGGCACTGCGAGTCTGCATCGGGAAAGCAAAAGGCAGAAACTGGTGGTGTGTACTCTACCCTGGCCTCTGCTTTGCTGACAGCGTAAATGTCATCGTGCCGGATGAGAAAAAACAGGAACTGAAAACATTCTCACCGAAGAAGAATACGAAAGTCTGTTTGACTGGCGGGAAGATGATTATCAGATCCGATCCGGATTTTTGAGATTGTGGAGAAAACTTTTTTGCATAAAAGAGGATACCGGAAAAGTATCCTCTTTTTCAAAATCAAGGTAATATTTATCAGCCGCGGATCAGTGCCAGAAGCTCTTCTTTTTTTGACTGAACTCCGATCGTTTTTCCGGCAACTTCTCCATTTTTAAATACAATAAAGAACGGGACGGACATGATACGATATTTGCTTACCAGTTCCGGGTACTCATCAATATCGACCTGTCCGACCTTAAAAATCTTCTTCCAGGTCAAGCTCTTCCAGAACCGGATGCATAGCCTTGCACGGACCGCACCAGGTGGCAAAAAAATCAACAAGAACAGGTTTATCTGATTGAAGTACTTCTTTTTCAAAGTTTTCGCTTGTAAAAATCAACATAAAAAATCATTCCTTTCTTTTGCAGATCTGTAATTCATGTTATACTGGCTTTGAAATGCCGGAAGATGCGAAGAAAAAATTCGATATCTTCATGGTTAGTATACCACAATCGGTAAAAAATAATAGTGACTTTTTGCAACAAAAATGCAAATACCAAACAGAGAGAGAATTGCGGGGATTGTCTTTGCAATAAAGCAATATATGGGCATTTTTCGAAGAGAGGAAAGAAAGCATATGCAGGATTTTCAAGAAGATGAGAAAAAGAATCATGATCGGATCATGCTGGTGGAGGATGATACGACGATCACACATGTTCTGAAACGGCGGCTGGAGCGATGGGGATATGAAGTATTTGACACGGTGGATTTTGAACATGTGATGGAAGCATTTGCCGGGTGGAAACCGGATTTGGTGCTGATGGATCTGACGCTTCCGTTTTTCAATGGCTATTACTGGTGCGCGAGATACGAAAAGTAAGCGATGTACCGATCATTGTGATCTCATCTGCAGGGGATGACATGAATCTTGTCATGGCGATCAACATGGGAGCAGATGATTTTCTGGCAAAGCCGTTCGGCATGGAAGTGGTTGTAGCCAAAATACAGGCAGTGCTTCGTCGTTCTTATGCATTTGTATCGGAAAAAGCACTCTGCTGTGTCGGAAACGTGACATTGGATCTGACAGAAGCCGTTCTGCATTACAAGGACAAAGAGCTGAAGCTGTCCGGTAATGAATTTGGAATTTTAAAAATATTGATGAAAAATCCCAAAAGACCCGTCTCCAGGGAAGAACTGATGCGTTCGCTGTGGGAATCAGAACATTTTATTGATGACAATACGCTGACGGTCAATGTGACAAGACTTCGAAAAAAAACTGGAAGAAATCGGACTTTGCGAATTTATTAAGACGCGAAAAGGGATTGGCTATCAGATCAGGGAGGAGCAGGTTAGATGAAAAAGGCTATGGTCGCCCTGATATTGTTTCTGATGGAGACGCTCTTGTTTTATCTCTATGAAATGCCGCTGGAGGCATGGGCTTACAGCAGTGTGTTTATTCTTCTGATTTTTGGCGGATGGATCATTCTGGATGAAGTGCAACAAAGAAAAAATATAAACAACTGAAAAATATCCAAAAAGAAGCAGAAGTTTATCTGGAAACGGAACATTTTGGAAAGCCGGAAAACGCTGTTGAAAAAAGAATATCAGAATCTTGCAGAGATGCTGGGAAGACAGTGGGAAAATGCCAGGCAGGAAGCAAGATGTCAGATCAGTGAAGCAAATCGTTATTACATAAGGTGGTCACATCAGATCAAGACGCCGATCAGCGCCCTCCGCCTGCTTCTGGAGGAAGAAGAGCCGGATCGTGCCGCCATGGAAGGAGAAATCTACCGGATCGAACAGTATGTGGAATTTGCACTCCAGTATCAACGTTTGGAAGGCGGGCACAAAGATCTGGTATTTGCCCATTACAGCCTGGAAAGTATTGTCAAAAAGCCCTGAAAAAACAGGCGTTCTCTTTCGCCGGACAAAGCTTGCCCTGGAGCTGGGCAATCTGCAGACAGATGTGCTGACCGATGAAAAATGGCTGGTCTTTGTGCTGGAGCAGGTACTTACCAATGCCGTGAAATATACTAGAAAGGAAAAATTTCCATTTATCTGGATCCGGAAAAAGAAAAAACGCTGGTCGTGGAAGATACCGGCATGGGAATCCGTCCGGAAGATCTGCCGCGTATCTTTGAATGGGATACCGGGTACAACGGAAGGATCAAGAACCGTGCCACCGGCATCGGACTTACCCTGTGCAGACAGACCATGGAAATGCTGGGACATCGTATTTCGGCAAAATCCGAGCCGGGAAAAGGGACATGTATTTATCTGGATCTTGCAGTCGATCCAGTCCGGGATTACTGAAAACTTACACAGATGTAAGGTTAAAAAGGAATTGTAAGCCATTTCGATGGATTTGCAGTTCCTGTTTTTATACAATAACGGATGTCAGGAATGAAAACCTGAAACGATCATGTGGATGGTGGAGTATCAAATACAAGCGATCCGCAGGGTATTATAAGACACAGTAAAAAATGGCAGGAGGACTGGAAATGGAATTATTAAATGTTTCACACTTGAAAAAAATATATACCACAAGATTCGGCGGCACGCAGGTGCAGGCACTTTCGGATGTGAATTTTTCCGTCGAAGGAGGAGAATTTGTGGCGATTATGGGAGAGAGCGGCTCAGGAAAAACGACGCTTCTGAACATTCTGGCAACACTCGACAAACCGACAGCCGGAGAAGTTCTGCTTTCCGGAGTGGATATGGGTAGCATTCCGGAGAAGCGACTTGCCATGTACCGCAGAAACAATCTTGGCTTTGTTTTTCAGGATTTCAACTTGCTGGATACGTTTTCGCTGAAAGACAACATCATGCTTCCGCTGGTCTTATCCGGAAAGACTTACAGTGAAATGGCACCGAAAATGATGGAACTTTCACGCAGACTGTCCATTGAAAAGCTTCTGGAGAAATATCCGTATGAAGTGTCCGGCGGTCAGAAACAGCGTGCAAACAATCGCAAGAGCACTGATCACAGAACCGAAGATCATCCTGGCGGACGAACCGACCGGGGCACTGGATTCCAGAGCGGCGGCAGGTGTGATGGATCTGTTTGAGTCCATCAACCGGGAAGGACAGACCATCTTGATGGTAACGCACAGCATTCAGGCGGCAAGCCATGCATCCAGGGTTCTGTTTATCAAAGATGGCGAGGTATATCATCAGATCTACCGCGGAATGTCCGGACAGAGGAAATGCCGCAGAAGATTTCAGATACACTGACCCTGATCACAGCAGGGAGGGAAGAGGCATGAAACGATTCTTTTATGCGAAAATAGCACTGACAAATCTGAAAAAAACAGACAGACCTGTTTTCCGTATCTTCTGACCTGCATTGCAACGATCATGATGTTTTATATCATGTCCAGCCTTTCCACGAATTCTGCACTGAATAAAATGCGGGGCGGGGAAACGATGAAAATTGTGCTGATATTTGGAAGCGTTATAGTTGGGATTTTTTGCAGTTTTGTTTTTATTTTATACAAACAGTTTTCTTGTGAAACGCAGAAAAAAAAGAGTTTGTTCTTTATTACATTTTAGGTATGGAAAAACGCCACATCAGCCGTGTGATGCTGTGGGAAACAATCTATACGGCAATACTCTCGCTCCTGTTTGGAATCGCATGCGGAATCCTGTTTTCCAAGCTGGTTTTTCTGGGACTTCTGAAAATCCTGAAGATGGAGGTTGTGATCGGTGTGGAAGTCAGTGCTTTTACGCTGGCAGAAACTATCGGACTTTTACAGTGATCTTTCTTTTGATCTTCTTTAACAGCGTCCGCCTGATCTATATGGTACGGCCGGCTGAACTGCTAAAAAGGAGGTCAGATCGGTGAAAAAATGCCGAAAACAAAATGGCCATTGGCAGTGCTTGGTATCGTGACACTTGCAGGCGGCTATATCCTTGCACTGAAGGCAGATAATGTTATGACCGGGCTGAACACTTTTTTGTGGCAGTACTTCTCGTTATCGTCGGAACGTTTTCCCTGTTTACGGCAGGGAGCATTGCCTTTCTGAAACTGCCGCAGAAAAACAAACGCTACTATTATAAAACAAATCATTTTATTTCGGTTTCCGGAATGATTTATCGCATGAAGCAGAATGCGGCCAGTCTTTCTCTGATCTGCATCATGTCAACCGGAGTCCTGCTCCTGATCTCTTCTACAACAAGTCTTTATGTCGGACAGGAGCATTCGCTGTATATGCATTATCCGAAGGAATTCAGAATTTCACTCAGTCTTGGAACGGAACCGGATGACAGTGCACAGTTTGAAAAAAGAATTAAAAGAAATCGGTACTTATGCAGAAAATTACCTGAAAGATAACAAAATTGACGTAAAAAACGAAGAAAGTCAGACCGTGATCGATGTGGTCGCATTGCAGAAGGATGGAAACGTGCAGATTACATCGAGCAGAATCTACGGCTCTGAAGATTTTGAAAATCTGTGCATCCGCAGGCAGTCACGCTGGAAGATTATAACCGGGAAACAAAAAAAGAACGAGACATTAAAGGATGGAGAAGCACTGGTATTTCTGGAAGATGTCCCACTGCAAAGCAGGACACTTTCTCTGTCAACAATATGAAGTGGAAAGTGAAACACCTGCCGGAGGATACCAGGATGGGAGATACCGGACTGGAATTTTATGCAAATCCGGTATACCGTATCGTGGTAAAAAGATTTTGCACAGCCGCAGGAACTCTGGAAAATAAACAAAGAAGTATACAGAGAAAACGCATCGAGAGTAAAATATGAATACAGCTTTGATGTGGATCTTCCGGAAGAAAAATACAGAAACTGACAAGCAGTCTGCATGCTTATTTTGGAGAACAAAAAGATGCACCACACGCTTTTTGTGTATGGAATCGAGAACAGGACAGAAGGCAGAGCGGAATTTTACAGCCTGTACGGCGGACTGTTTTTCCTTGGAATCTTTCTGGGACTTCTCTTTGTCATGGCAACCGTCCTGATCATCTATTACAAACAGATATCCGAAGGTTATGAAGACAAAGAACGCTTTGCAATCCTTAAAAAGATCGGTATGGAACGTGGTGAGATCAACGCCTCTATCCACAGCCAGGTTCTGATGGTGTTCTTCCTGCCGCTTGTTTTAGCCGGAATCCACAGTTGTTTTGCTTTCCATCTGGTCAAAGAAATCCTGATGGGTGGTTTTGGGCTTTGGGATGTGAAACTTCTGGTTCTCAGTGCAGTCCTTACGTTCCTGGCATTTGCCGTATTTTATGTGATCGTGTATCTGCTCACTGCCAGAGAATACTATAAAATTGTAAGTGAGTAAAAAACTTTTCTGTATATGCACCCAAATGATACACAGCCTCGTCTAATAAGTGAAAGACGCAAATGAAAGGGGGAACAGAAATGTTTCTGGTAAAGCAGGCACAGAGGGGAGATGCCGATGCCTTTGTCGCTCTGATCGAAAAATATAAAATGGATCTCTACAAAGTCGCAAAAGCCTGTCTGAAAAATGAAGAAGATGTGGCAGATGTGATGCAGGAGACGACACTTTCGGCGTGGGAACACATAAGCGAGCTGAAAAAGGGCACAGCTTATTTTAAGACGTGGCTGACCAGAATCCTGATCAACAACTGCAACAACGTGTTAAGAGAACGGAAACGCTGCATTGCCACGGAAGATTTTTTCCATGCAGGGCGAAGAGCCGCAGGCAAAGACCGATGCAGAATTTTATGAGATGCTTTCCTGTCTGCCGGAGAAATATAAACATATATTTCTTCTGTATTATGGACAGGGATTTTCGAACAAGAGAGATCGCAGAGATTCTGGATCTCAGTGAGAACACGGTGAAGAGCAGACTTAGAAGGGGCAGGGAAAGTCTGAAAAGTCAGTTAATACTTTAAAAATTTGCTTTTATGGATAATGTTAAGAGGAAAAGAGGCCATACGGTTTCTAATCCTGGCATCATGGTATAAGGAGGCTGGAGTATATGCTATATACAGAAAAAGAATTACAGGATACATTAAAAAAGACGTTACCATATCAAAAAAAAGTAGAAAACCGGATGCAGGAAACTTATGCACAGATCCGAAGGGATGCAAAACA
>VOFD01002579.1_pt1 | contig 48297 bp, 50 predicted proteins | sample 5384101 | NCBI WGS metagenome assembly VOFD01 (sample SAMN12384723, study PRJNA508395) | human gut metagenome | isolation source: healthy gut C | host: Homo sapiens
TCTACAGCGGCAGCGCCGCAAGTGGTGTATCTGGCGGTGTATCCCATGTCTGGGCGTGTCCCGGCTGGTCCAGCTCGTCGGCGACGAGCGGACGAGCAGCTGGTGGTTTGCCCTGATGCTCTGCATCACGCAGGTGCTGGTGGCTCCGCTGGTCTATTTTGCGGGCAGCTTCATTGCCCCGCTGCCCAACCGCGCCCAGCTGCGCCCGGTGATGTATCTGACCTGCATCGCGGCGGTCTGCCTGTTTGAGCTGCTGGTCCTCAAGCTGGCAAAAGGCCCCCGCAGCGGCCAGCTCATCCGCATCCTGCCCATAGCCGCCGTCAACAGCGGTGTGCTGGGCACAGTGCTGGTCGAGCGCACCCAGAGCTTCACGCTGGAACAATCCCTCGGCTTCGGCCTGGGCAGCGGCCTGGGCTATCTGCTGGCCGTCATGCTGGTGACGGAAGCACAGAACCGTCTGCGCAGCCGGGCCATCCCGGAGGCATTCCGCGGCCTGCCCGTCACGCTGATCTACATCGGGGTGCTGGCACTGGCCATCTATGGCTTTACCGGCCATTCTGTGATCTTGTAAAAGACCCCAAGGGAGGGTGGTTGATTATGGCAAAATATCCGAAACGCCAGAAGGTCAAGCGCTATCGGCGCAGCTTCTACAGCCGCGAGATGCGGGTAAAAAAGGGGATCGGCATCGCCGTGCTGGTCCTCGTGATGCTGGGCGCGGCCTGGCTGGCAGCTCCCCATGTGCTGGACTGGGCAACGCATACCTGGTATACCGTGGTGCGCAAACGGGACCTTTCCGCCTCCTCCCCCGCCAGCGCGAGTGCATCGTCCGTGGCGGAGAGCCCGGCGTCCTCTGCGGCGAGTGAACCGGCCGCTTCTTCGGAGGTGCAGCCGGAGGTGGTGACGCCTGCTGTGGACGGCACCGCCATCGTGGAGGGCAGCTGGGCCGAGGCGGACATCACGGCCCGCGGAGAATATCCCGCTGGAGCAGTGGGGCTGCGTGGCCTGCGATCAGTTTACGAGCGACCGCTCTTATTGGGAAAAAGCGGCCCGGACAGCGGCAGGTTCGCCCAGCACCCTGAACCTGGTCCTGCCGGAAGTGTATCTGGAAGAGAGCGGCGTGACCGGCCGCATCCAGAACATGAGACCATGGACGACTATCTTCGCACGGTGCTGACCCGCGCGGTGGACGGCTTTATCTATGTGGAGCGCACCGAGCAGAGCGGCCGCATCCGGCAGGGGCTGGTGGGGAAAATCGACCTTGAAGCCTACAGCTACGCCGAGGGTGCCCAGCCGGAGGTGCGCCCCAGCGAACACACGGTCGAGAGCCGCATCCCGCCCCGGATGGCCGTCCGGCGCGGGGCCAGCCTGGAAACGCCCCACGTCATGATGCTGGCTGACGACCCGGACTGCACCCTCATCGAGCCCATCGGGATGAAGAAAGACGCGCTGCGCAAGGTCTACGAAGGCGAACTGATGCTGGGCGGCGGGCACATCGCGGGCTGGGCCGTGGAAGACCCGGCTCTGCTGGCCCAGATCGACACGGCCCTGCAGGGGCTGGGCCGTCAGGAAGTCTTTGATGCCCGGTATCCGAGGAGCTGAAGCAGACCCTGCCCCCGGAGCAGCAGGCAGACCACCCGGCCCGCTGGTGCCTGGCCGAGGTGTGCAACGTCCACTCGCCCGCCATCGAGATCGAGCCGATCCACCGGGTGCTCTTCAACGTGGACTGCGGCGCGGTGCTGCTGGCCCTTGCCCAGATGGAACGAAGAGCCGCCGTAGAAGGGCACCCGGAAGAATAAGTAGGCCACGAGGCTCAGCGCGGCCATGACGCCGGTGAGCGCCAGCTCGTGGACGGTGAAGGTGCGCTTATAGAGCACACTTGCAAAGAGAATCACGATGACAACGACTGCCAGAAGCAGCCACATTGCAGTTGTAGACATGATTTTTCCCTCCCATTTTACGAAAAACCCCGGGAAAATGTCCGATTGACAACCATTTTTGACATTTGGGTGTCCAGCGGGTATGCTCCTATTATACGCAAAACTGGCACTGTGCAAATACCCAGAACAAAGAGTTTTTTATGGGGTGCGGCAGGCGCTGGCGGGCTACCTCGAAGAGTACCGGGGCGTCCGGTGCGGTGCGCACCAAATCGTTGTGGGCGCGGGCCTTGAGTACCTGCTGGGGCTGCTGGCCCCGCTTCTGCCCGGGCCGGCGGCAGTGGAAAACCCCGGCTATCCCCGCGCCCGGCAGGTGCTGGAAAACAACGGCATCTCCTGCTGTTGTCTGCCGGTGGACGAAGACGGGCTTTCCATCCGGGCGCTGTCGGAGTCGGGGGCGGCGGTGTGCTACGTCACCCCCAGCCATCAGTTCCCCACAGGCGTCACCATGCCGGCCGGACGCCGGGCCGAGCTGCTCCACTGGGCCGCCCGCTGCCCGGGCCGGCGGTATATCATCGAGGACGACTACGACTCCGAGTTCCGCTTCGACACCCGGCCCCTGCCCAGCCTGCAGGGGATGGCGGGGGCCGACGGGCCGGTGGTCTACCTCTCCACCTGCTCCCGCAGCCTCGCGCCCAGCATCCGCATCGCCTACATGGTGCTGCCGGAGCAGCTTCTGCCCGCATGGCACGCGAAGTACCGGCTCTACTCCGGCACCGTGAGCCGCTTGAGCAGCAGACGCTGGCCCGCTTCATCACCGGCGGCTACTTCACCCGCCATCTGGCCCGGGAGCGGGTGGCCTATAAGGCCCGGCGGGACGCCCTGACGGCGGCGCTGCAGGAGGCCTTCGCGCCCGAGGAGCTGCATCTGACGGGGCTGCACACCGGCCTGCATCTGCTGGCCGAGCTGCGGGACCCGCCCCCGGATGACGCCCTCCGGGCCGCCGCCGAGGCCGAGGGCGTCCGGCTCAGCCTCCTGAGCGATTACGACCTTACCGGCGGCGGGGCCGCTCTGGTCGGCACGCTGGTGCTGGGCTATGGCTCGCTGGCGGACGAGAGCTGCCCGTCGGTGGGAGAGACGTTGAAGAGGGCCTGCACGGCGGCGCGGGAGTCCTCGGTAAGGGTGTAACGCCCGGCGTCGGCATCCCAATCCCCGGGCAGCGCCCCCGCATGGACGGAGGCTGTGCGGTCGGCGAGAAATTCCAGCGTATCTTCTAAGATGAGCAGGTCCTGCGCCGTCAAATCGGTGAGCAGGCTCGAGCTGTGAGCCCGCAGGGCGCCCGGCAGGGCAGCGGGCAGAAGTTCCAGCTCCTGCCGGAAAAAGGCGTCCCACACCGCCGCCCGGGCGGCGGCTTTGTGGGCGGGCGGGACAGTGTCCTCCATCCCGTTGAGCAGTTCTTCTGCCTCCCGGGCCGAGACGGCCTGCACATTGGAACTGCAGCCGGTGCGGGCCAGCTCGTCGGCGGTCAGCGCGCCCGAAAAGCCCACCCGGAGCGCCCCGTACCGGTCAGCGATGGCCTGTAAGACCGAGGGCGCAAGGGCGAGATAGTGGGTGTCCTCGGGCAGGGAGAGGGCTGAGAGAAGTGCTTCCCGGCAGCGGGCCGGGCCGGCGGCGCGGTAGCAGTCGGAGAGGGCGGCTTCGTCCGCTCCGAAGGGTACGGTCAGCTCCTCCGGGCAGAGCCAGCGCATGGATGCAGTTCTGACTGGCGTTGAGGTAGAGCAGCAGGAAGCCGGGGGCTGTCGTCTCGGTGGGGGCGGTGCAGACCAGCAGGCTCAGGCGGTTTTCCTCCTTGGGCTGACGGATGGCGACGCCGCTCTGGGGCCGGGAGGCCAGTTTTGTCCGCAGAGTGCGGCGGGTGAGCAGCACGGTGCCGCCCACCAGCGGCAGCAGCACCAGCAGCCCTGCCAGCAGTGCGGCCCAGAAGGGCCTCCAACCTTTTGCGTTCATTCCTCTGCCTCCCTGCAAAAAACTGCATAAAGCATGGCCGGGCGGGGGAAGCTTTATGCAGAAAAGGAGGGAAACGCTATGAAATTCGATGATACCCCCAGCAGGGAAGAGCGGGAAGACTTCTGGCTCGACCTCGGCCCCGCCAGTGCCTACGAGGGGCTGGACTGCTGCGAAACCGCACGCCGTGACGGCGACGCCAGCCCGGACGGCCTCGCCCACGGCTTTGAGGGCGCGGAAGGCCCGGAAGACCTCGTGCCCCCGCCCGATGACGACCCGGACGGTGAGCCGGTGCCCCACCTGCCGCCCCAGCTGAAGGCTGAGGAGTGGCTGGACGCACTGGGCAGCCCCGACGATGTGCCGCCCATCGACCGATAAAGACAAGAGAAAGTCATACCAAAATAAAATTCACCTTCCGGAATAAAAGATGAAACCGGAGCGTAAAATGCGGTGAAAGGCTTGCCAAGAAGCCGAAAATATGATAAAGTTTTTCTACTGTGCACAGCTGTGCATAAAGGGAGAACGAAATCACAAGATGTGCCGCCCGGTGCGCCGGGTGTGCCGCACTCTGGAGAAGCCCGCAGAAAGCGGGTGCCGAAGGTGTAAGGCCGAATGGGCCGATCTCTCAGGCAAAAGGACAGAGCAAACGTCTTTTGCGCAGGAAGCATATCCTGCGCGGAGTCATACGCTGCGTTTTTTGCGGGCGCACTGCTGTTCTGCACCGGCTTCTGGATGAGCGCCCGCACGGGCTTTTTCCAGTTCCGCAAAATGGGCTACTGGCTCCGGCACACCATCGGCGCGATCTTTACCAACAAGGACGTCACCGCCCACACCAGCAAGGAGGATATGGCCATCAGCCAGTTCCAGAGTATGTGCACGGCGCTGGCGGGCACCATCGGCACCGGCAACATCGTGGGCGTGGCCACGGCCATCGTCTCGGGAGGCCCGGGTGCCATCTTCTGGATGTGGGTCATGGCCCTGCTGGGCATGATGACCAGCTTTGCCGAGAACGTGCTGGGCGTCTACTACCGCCGCAGAGAACGAGAAGGGCGAGTGGTGCGGCGGCGCGATGTATTATCTTACCGACGGTCTGGGCGCAAAGCCCGGCTGTAAGACGGTGGGCAGGGTGCTGGCTGTTCTGTTCGCCTGCTTCTGCATCCTTGCGTCTTTCGGGATCGGCAACATGAGCCAGATAAACTCCATCGCCGGCAACATGAATGCGGCCTTCCATCTGCCGTACCTTGCCACCGGCCTTGCGCTGATGGTGGTCACGGCGCTCATCGTCATCGGCGGCCTGAAGCGTGTGGCCGCGGTCACCGAGAAGCTGGTGCCCCTCATGGCCCTGTTCTACATTGCAGGCGCGTTCATCATCGTGGTGATGCACGCAGGCAATATCCCGGCGGCGCTGGCGGCGATCTTCCGGGGTGCGTTCAATCTGAACGCGGCAGGCGGCGGTGCGCTGGGCTACGGCATCAGCCAGACCATCACCTGGGGCTTCAAGCGGGGTGCCTTCTCCAACGAAGCCGGTCTCGGCTCTGCGGTCATGGTCAACTCGGCTTCCAACGTCAAGGAGCCGGTGCATCAGGGCATGTGGGGCGTGTTCGAGGTGTTTGCCGATACCATCGTGGTGTGCACCCTCACCGCCCTGGTCATCCTGACCACCGGCGTGGTAGACCTGCAGAGCGGCGCTGTACTGGCCGGTGTGCAGGACAACGCATTGGTGGGCCAGGCGTTCACCGCCGCTTTTGGCAGCTTTGGCCCGAAGTTCATCGCCGTTTCCATCCTGCTGTTCGCCTACTCCACTACGCTGGGCTGGAGCCACTACGGCACCAAGGCCGTGGAGTATCTCTTCGGCACCACAGGCAGCCGCATCTACAAGGTGGTCTTTGTGTGCATGACCGTGGTGGGTGCCACCATGAAGCTGGGCCTTGCGTGGGATCTTTCCGATACTTTCAACGGCCTGATGATGATCCCGAACCTGATCGGCGTGCTGGCGCTGTCCGGCACTGTGGTGGACATCACCAAGAACTACTTTGCCCGCCGCGTCCGGGGCGAGGACATCGAGCCCATGTGGTCGGCCTTTGAAGAGTATCAGAAGGAAGAAGAGGCGGAGGCTGCCGCCGAGGACGCAGAGCTGGAGAAAGCGGCGAACGAATAACGCAGAAAACAAGACCCCGGAGAAATGCCCTCCGGGGTCTTGTGCTGCTTCAGGTCTTTTTCTTTTTCCGGGGGGCAGGGGCGGGGCGGCGCTTCGCCGCCGACCGGCCGGCGAGGATGCCGCTGCCGAAGGCCCAGTGGAGGTTGTAGCCGCCGCAGCTGCCGGCGCAGTCCAGCGTCTCGCCCACGAAGTAGAGTCCCGGACAGCCCTTGAACTGGAAATCGTCCTCGACTTCGTCCAGCAGCAGGCCGCCGCCGGTGGTCTGGGCCTGCTTCCAGCCGCAGGGCGTCAACCCCTCGAACCGCCAGCACTTGGCCGCGGCGGCGAGCTTCGGCCACGCCGAAGCGGGCAGGGCGCGGGCGTCTTCGGGCAGCCCGGCGTCGGCCCAGAGGGCGCGGCCCAGCTTTGCGGGCAGAAGCCCCAGCCAGAACTCCGCTGCGCCGCCCAGAAGCCCGGCCCGCCGGGCGAAGAGGGCGGACAGCTCCGCCTCGCTCAGGGCGGGGAAGAGGTCGAGGGCTACGACGGGCTGCTTCGGGCCGCGCCCGGGGCCAACAGGCCCGAAAGCTGCATGATGCAGATGCCCGAAAGCCCGTACTCGGTGAACTGCACCTCGCCCGTTTCCCGGGCAAGCACCCGGCCATCTGCGCCGTCCAACAGGCTGGCGCAGCCCTTGGCCCGGATGCCGGCCAGCGGCTTGCGGGGGATGAGCACACTGCAGGGCCGTCAGGCAGGGATAGAGGGGGGCCATCCGTCCGCCGCACTGGGCGGCGAACCGGGTGCCGAAGCCATCGGTGCCGAACTGAGGGCCGGCCTCGCCGCCCATGGCGCAGATGACGGCGTCGGCCCGCAGGGGCTCGCGGCCTGCCTCGGTCTCGATTTGGACGGCATAGCCGCCCCGGCTCTGGCTCAGGTTCTGGACGGTGCAGCCGGTGCGCACCTCGACGCCCAGTCTCGACAGATGGTGCTCCAGCAGGGCCAGTACGTCCGCCGCCTGATTGGAAATACGGGTACACCCGCCCGGCCTCGTCGGTGCGGGGGTAGAGGCCGAGGCTCTCGAACCACGCCAGCGGCGCGGCCTCGTCCACGGCGCTCAGTAGGCGGCGCAGGGCATTGGGGCTGCTGGTGAAGTAGCGCTCCGGCGTGATGTCCCGGTTGTCGAGATTGCAGCGCCCGTTGCCGGTGGCCAGAAGCTTTTTGCCCACCTTCGCGTTTTTGTCCAGCACGGTGATGTGTGCGCGGCCCTCGGCGGTCTGCGCTGCCGCCAGCGCAGCGGCCAGACCCGCTGCGCCGCCGCCTAAAACAAGGATATGCTGCATCCTCTGTCCATCCTTTCCAAGAAGCCGTGTTCAGAAGCAAACCAGCTTCTGAGATGAGTTCATTGTATCATAGCTGCCCCTGTTTGGCAAACACAGGGCGGGCAGGTGTATATTTCCCTGCCGTTTCCACATAATAACTGTACCGCATCCGAAAGCAAAGAATGGGAAGGATGGTACACAGATGAAAGCAACCGGAATCGTCCGCCGCATCGATGAGCTGGGCCGGGTGGTCATCCCGAAGGAGATCCGCCGCACCCAGCGTATCCGCCGCGGCGACCCCCTCGAGATCTTCACCACCGGCGACGGCGAGGTCATCTTCAAGAAGTATTCCCCGGTGGGGGAGCTGCAGGGGGTGGCGGTGCAGTACGCCGAGGTGCTGAGCCGAAGCTTCGCCCTGACGGCCTTCGTGGCCGACCGCGACCGCATCCTCGCCGCAGCCGGGTCGGGGAGGCGCGACCTTGCCGACCGCAGCGTCAGCCAGCCGCTGGAAAAGGTGATGGAGTCCCGCAAGCCCTACCTCAGCGATGGCGACCCCGAGCATGTCCTGCTGCCCTGTGAGGGCTCGCTGCGGCCATTGCTCTGCGCGTGGCCCATCATCGCGGCAGGGGATGTCACCGGGGCCGTGGGTCTGCTGGCCGAGGACCGCACCCAGCAGCCCGACCCTGCCCCCAGCAGAAGGCCGTGGCTGTGGCGGCAGCGTTCCTGGCAAAGCAGATGGAGGAATGAGGCTATAAAAGCATAAAAAGCGCGTGAAACCTTGTGTTCACGCGCTTTTTATGGTATCCTTTGGATGCTGCCTCTGGCAGCGAGGCGCTGTCTGCAAATGCAGGTGGTCAAGCTTCCTTACCCTGACGATTTGTTTTACTCTTTGGAGCGAAACAGGCGTCCGGGAATGGACCTTTTTTGTTAGCAAAAACCTTTCCCGGAGCCGTCTGTTGGTGAAGGGAGGGATGTGTCATGTCTCTGACAGAAACCTTTGCGCTGCTGGCGGTCATCATCAGCTTGCTGGTGCTGCTCGTCGATGCCGTCCACGTGACTTTCGAGATCACTTGGAAGATTTCTCATGAGGACAGAGAACATAACAAAAAAGATTGACCGCCTAAGTTCCCACACTCTGTCAGTCAATCTTTTTTGACATACGGGTAAGGAGCTGGCCATGTTGCAGACAGCGCCTTTTCTATAAATAAGTATAGCCGCCCTGCCGGGCGTTGTCAAGCGGGAAGCTCTCTTTATACCGGAAAGGGGGCCTCCCGCTGGTTTTATGACAGAATTATGAATCTTTATAAACTTTTTCGAGAAGCTATTGACAGGGAAAAATTTTTGGCTATAATGGTCTTAGCACTCAGGAAGATGGAGTGCTAAAGAAACAAAAGCCAAAAAGGAGGCAGGCGCTATGACGATGGATGCACGCAAGCAGCGAGTCTTGCAGGCGATCGTGGCGCTGTATGGCCTCGAGGGCGAGCCTGTGGGCAGCAGTGTGCTGGCAAACTATTTTGATATGGCCGTGTCCAGCGCCACGCTGCGCAACGAAATGGCGGCGCTGACCAAGCTGGGTCTGCTGGAGCAGCCCCACACCAGCGCGGGCCGTGTCCCCAGTGCCAAGGGCTACCGTTATTATCTCGACAATCTGCTGACGGACGACCAGCCGCTGGACCGCGTGACCCGCGCCCGCGTCGAAGCCGTTTTTGCCAGCCTCGACCATGAGCCGGAAAAGCTGGCACAGGGTGCCGCCAAGGCGCTGGCCGCCATCAGCGGCTGCACCGCCGCGGTCAGCACCCCCTGCGCCGAAGACCTCTGCGTCGCCCACTACGAAGTCGTTCAGGTGGGCCGCAGCGCGGCGGCTGTGCTGGCCGTCACGACGGCGGGCTACGTTCGCACCCGTGTGGCACGGGTCCGCACCGGCCTCTCCCGCGAGAACGCCGCTGCGCTGGCCGCGCTGCTCAACCGCAACCTGACCTTCGTTGCGCCGGTGGATCTTTCGAGCCGGCTGCTCGCCGAGCTGTGCAGCCAGATCGACCCGGAGCTTGTGCCGGTCATCAGCGCCGCAGCCGCGATTTTGCAGGACTCCGCACAGCCCCATGTATTCCTGGGCGGTGAGCAGCACCTGCTGGACTGGCCTCAGCTGGAAGGCAAGGTGGGCGACATCCTCACCTTGCTGAACGACGAAGAGCAGGCGGCCCACATCATCGCACCCCCGGCAGACCGCAGTGAGAGCGTGCTGCTGGGCGAGGATCTGGAACCTCAGATCCCCGGCTTGTGCATCGTCAGCGACCGCTACCTTGTGGGCGGCGGGCTGTGGGGCACGGTGGCCCTCATCGGGCCGACCCGGATGCCCTTCCAGAAGCTGATGCCGCTGCTCCACCTCTTCGCCGACGAGCTTGGCGAGGGCATGAGCGGCAAACGAAAAGACACCCCGCAGATGGCCGCACCCCGGCGGACTGTGATATATAAGGAGGATCTGGAATGAGCGAAGAGACCAAGAAGACGGCAGAAGCTCCCGAGCAGGAAGCAAAGGAGACCGAAGCCGCACCTCAGGAAGCGCCCGAGACCGCCGCAGCCCCCGAGCAGGAGGCCGAGGCAGAACCGGCAGACGCCAAGAAGAAAGATGGCTGGTTCAACAAGAAGGCCCGCGAGATGGACGCCGTGAAGGCGAAGCTCGACGCGGCCGAGAAGAATGCCGCACAGGCGAAAGACCAGCTGCTGCGGATGGCAGCGGAGTACGAGAACTACCGCAAGCGCTCCACCCGCGAGGCTGACCAGAAGTTCAACGATGGCGTGTCCTTTGCCGTGAATCAGATCATCCCCATCCTTGACACGCTGGAGATGGCGGCCAACGCTCCCACCACCGACGAGAATTACAAGAAGGGCGTCATCATGACGCTGGATAAGGCTGCCAAGGCGCTGGATGCCCTCCATGTGGAGGAGATCGAGGCGCTGGGCAAGCCCTTCGACCCCAACATCATGAACGCCGTCCAGCAGATCCCCGCCCCGGACGGGCAGGAGAGCGGCACCGTCATCACGGTGTACCAGAAGGGCTACAAGCTGGGCGACAAGATCGTCCGCCACGCGACCGTCGTGGTGGCCGAGTAGATCCGCAAAGACCCGCAGGGGTTTTGAAGATAGACATCCGCTTCACATCTAAGCATGAGATAAACAAGTTCTTTTGAGAGGAGACTTCATTTATGAGCAAAATCATTGGTATTGACCTTGGTACTACGAATAGCTGCGTGGCTGTCATGGAGGGCGGCGAGCCCGTCGTCATCGCAAACTCCGAGGGCGCCCGCACCACCCCGTCTGTTGTTGGCTTCACCAAGACCGGTGACCGTCTGGTCGGTCAGGTCGCAAAGCGTCAGGCCATCACCAACCCCGAGAACACCGTTTCTTCCATCAAGCGTCAGATGGGCACCGACCACAAGGTGACCCTGAACGGCAAGGAGTACACCCCCCAGCAGATCAGCGCGATGATCCTGCAGAAGCTGAAGGCTGACGCCGAGGCTTATCTGGGCGAGCCTGTCACCGAGGCCGTCATCACCGTTCCTGCCTACTTCAACGACAGCCAGCGTCAGGCCACCAAGGACGCCGGCACCATCGCCGGCCTGAACGTCAAGCGTATCATCAACGAGCCGACCGCCGCTTCTCTGGCCTACGGCATCGATAAGGAAGATGACCAGAAGATCATGGTCTACGATCTGGGCGGCGGCACCTTCGATGTCTCCATCATCGAGATGGGCGACGGCGTTACCGAAGTTCTGGCCACCAACGGCGATACCCATCTGGGCGGCGACGACTTCGACCAGCGCATCATCGACTGGATGGCAGACGCCTTCCAGACCGAGAACGGCATCGACCTGCGCAAGGATAAGATGGCCGCACAGCGCCTGAAGGAGGCTGCCGAGAAGGCAAAGATCGAGCTGTCCAGCGCAATGAGCACCCAGATCAACCTGCCCTTCATCACCGCCGACGCTACCGGCCCCAAGCACCTCGACATGACCCTGACCCGCGCAAAGTTCAATGAGCTGACTGCGGATCTGGTCGATCGCACCATGACCCCTGTCCGCAAGGCTCTGCAGGATGCAGGCCTGCGCGCATCGGATCTGAAGAAGGTCCTGATGGTCGGCGGCTCCACCCGTATCCCCGCCGTCTACGATGCAGTCAAGAAAGAGCTGAACTGCGAGCCGTTCAAGGGCATCAACCCCGATGAGTGCGTGGCTGTCGGTGCTGCCATTCAGGGCGGCGTCCTGCAGGGCGACGTCAAGGGTCTGCTGCTGCTGGATGTCACTCCTCTGAGCCTCGGCATCGAGACTCTGGGCGGCGTCTGCACCAAGATCATCGAGCGCAACACCACCATCCCCACCCACAAGAGTCAGGTCTTCTCGACTGCTGCGGACAACCAGCCCTCGGTTGAGATCAACGTCCTGCAGGGCGAGCGTGAGTTCGCACGGGACAACAAGAGCCTCGGCGTCTTCCATCTGGACGGCATCGCTCCGGCTCCCCGCGGCGTGCCTCAGATCGAAGTCACCTTCGATATTGATGCAAACGGCATCGTGAAGGTCAGCGCAAAGGATTTGGGCACCGGCAAGGAGCAGAACATCACCATCACTGCTTCGACCAATATGTCCAAGGACGACATCGACAAGGCTGTGAAGGAAGCAGAGCAGTTTGCTGCCGACGATAAGAAGAAGCGCGAGGAAGTGGACATCCGCAACGGTGCCGACCAGATGGTCTTCCAGACGGAGAAGATGCTGAAGGAGAACGGCGACAAGATGCCCGCCGACGTCAAGAGCGAGGCTGAGGCAAAGCTGGCCGAGCTGAAGACCGCTGTCCAGTCCGGTTCCATCGACGACATCAAGGCAAAGCAGGACGCTCTGAGCCATGTCTTTGAGAAGATGTATCAGGCTGCCGCTGCTGCCCAGCAGGCCGCAGGCGCACAGCCCGGCCCCGACGCTGGCGCAAACGACCAGCAGAAGCCGAACGATGACGGCGTTGTGGACGCAGATTTCAAGGAAGTCTGATCTGAGACACAGCAGTGTGTGCCCGGCCAAACCGGCGGACGCACGCGTAGAATAGCAAAAGCCGCTCCGGTTTTGCCGGGGCGGCTCTTGCTGGTTATAGAGGACCTCTCAGTCTCGCTGCACGGGAAACAGCAGCGCGCTGCTGGAACAGGGAGGTTGCTGCTACATGAGAGGTGATTGGATTATGGCACAGGAGAAACGCGATTACTACGAAGTGCTGGGTGTATCCAAGACGGCTACCGATGCGGAGATCAAGAAGGCTTACCGCAAGCTGGCCATGAAGTACCACCCGGACTACAACCCCGGCGACAAGGAAGCCGAGGAAAAGTTCAAGGAGATCAACGAGGCAAACGAGGTGCTCTCCGATGAGAAGAAGCGCCAGCTCTACGACCAGTACGGCTTTGCCGGAGTTGACCCCAACTATGCGGCCCAGAACGGCGGCGGCCCGGGCGGCTTCGGCGGCGGTTTCGGCGGCGACGGTGTGGACTTGGGCGACATCTTCGGCGACATCTTTGGCGGCGGTTTCGGCGGCTTTGGCGGCTCGGCCCGCTCCGCGAACCCCAACGCCCCTCGCAAGGGTCAGGACATCCGGGTGCGCATCACCCTGAGCTTTGACGAGGCGGTGCATGGCTGCAAGAAGAACATCACCATCACCCGTCAGCAGGAGTGCACCGAGTGCCACGGCAGCGGCTGCGCTGCCGGCAGCAGCCCTGAGACCTGCCCCGACTGCGGCGGCAGAGGCTTCGTCATCCGTCAGCAGCGCACGCCCTTCGGTGTCATGCAGACCCAGCAGCCCTGCTCCCGCTGCGGCGGCAAGGGCAAGCTGGTCAAGAACCCCTGCAAGAGCTGCCACGGCAGCGGCAAGACCGCAGCAAAGAAGACGCTGGAGGTGTCCATCCCCATGGGCATCGACGACGATCAGAGCTTTGCACTGCGGGGCATGGGCGACGCCGGTGCCAACGGCGGCCCCGCCGGTGACGTCATCGTGATGGTCACGGTCCGTCCCAGCGAGGTGTTCCAGCGCGACGGCTACGATGTCTACGTCATCGTCCCCATCACCTACAGTCAGGCGGTTCTGGGCGACAGCATCACCGTGCCCTCGATCGACGGCAAGGTGGAGGTCACTGTGCCCGAGGGTACCCAGAGCGGCACCACCTTCCGCCTGCGGGGCAAGGGCATCCAGTACCTGAATGGCCGGGGCCGGGGTGATATGTACGTCAGGTGCGAGGTCGAGATCCCCAAGAAGCTCAGCAAGACCCAGCGCGACGCTCTGAAGAAGTTCGAGGGCACTCTGAAAGAAGAGAATTACGAAAAGCGCAAGGGCTTCTTCAAGAAGCTGAAGGATATGTTCCAGTAAAACGTAAAAAGAGGGCGGGTGCCCTTCCCGATGGGGAAGGGCACCCGCCTTTGTTGTTCTTTGGAGTCTCCTGACTTATCAGCTGAAGATGACAAGTGCGTTGATCAAGAGGCCGACGCCCGTGAAGCAGCTGGACACCGTCCAGAAGGTGCAGCCGAGGCCGTAGAATGCATTGGCGACGCTCTTATCCATATAACGGGTCAGAGCATCCGGGCCAGTGCTGGTCCAGTCCTTCGGATGAGACTTCCGATAGTCGCGCACACCGGCGACACCGGCGAACCATCCGTAGAACGGGATAAAAACAGCAGCAGCTGCCTGAACGATGTTGGCACCACCAGAGGTATAGGTCATTTCCTCTTCGTTCATCACGCAATAGGAAGCGGGAAGCATCATGATGTTTTCCATAGTAGCACTCCTTTACGAACAATATCCCAAAACGATGCACGGTGCATCGTTTTTTCAAGAGAGAGGCGAAGCTTACGGAACGCCGCGGGGGAAGCTTACAGGATGAGCAGGATGGCGCTCAGGGGGGCAAGAGCGATGACCGTACCGGCGGCCACCGTGTCACGCAGGAAGTTGGAGGGGGACTTGGACATATCCTCACTGAGGGCGTCGGACGCACGGCCCAGCACGGTGAAGAGGTTGCCCTTGCGGTTGCTGGAAACACTGAGCCAATCCTTGGCCTGCGAGATGCCCCAGACATAGCTGGAAGCCAGAACAGCGACGCCCACGACGGTGACGACACCGCCCACAGCGCTGCCGCCGGAGGTGTAGGTCATCTCATCTTCGGAAAGGGCGGTATAACCAGCGGGAAGCTCCATATATTTCTTCATAGGTGAAACACTCCTTTTGTATCAGCAGGCGGTACACCGCCTGAATTTCCCTCAGACAGAACCATATTCTCTGTCAGCATCATTCTACTACAAGGCCGTGTTTTGTGCAAGTGTTTTGGCTAGAAACGACAAAAACCCGGGAAAATGCATGAAAAACAGCCCTGAAGTTTGTGGAAAAGCACTGCAATAATTCCCAGCGTCAGCCTGCGGCACCAGCCCGGTAGAGGTAGGGGTCGCTCTTGAAGCTGTCGAAGCTGTAGAGCACGAGGATCTGGTCATAGCCGTTGTCCGCGATGAGCTGGTCGAGGCCGTAGTTGTAGTTGCGGAAGTCCACCACGTCGATGTCGGCATAGTTGGCCGTCAGGTAGGGCACGAAGCAGTTGGCGTAGCTGTCCTTGATGACCAAAATTCGACCGCGCCCGGTGCCGTCGCCCTTGATGCGGCTCAGGCCGTTGTTGCCGTGGAGGAACATGGCGTACTTGTCGTAGACGGAAAGCTTGTCCGTGTCGTAGAGGCCGGTGGTCTCGCCCTCGGCGGGCTGGCCCGGGGCGGTGACGGTGTAGATGGTCAGGGCGTTGGGCAGGTCGTAGTAGGTGATGGTGTCCGGCTCGGCGTCGGGCGTCCGGGCCTTGGAGTAGTGGGTGCCGTAGAAGCCCTCTGCCGTCCGGGCTGTATGGGCCGAGGGGTCAAAAGGCGTAAGGCCCAGGGCAGTGCACAGCTGCTGGTAGGCGTAATAAGCGCCCAGGCTCGTCCAGTGGTGGTCGGTGCGGTAATAGAGATACTCGCCCTTGTGGTCGGCGAGGGTGCCGCGCACGTCCACAAACCGGCCTCCGGCGGTCTGCACGGCCTCCGAGAGAGCGTCGAGATAACGGTCCTCGTCCAGCAGGGGAGCGCCTGCGGGGACATTCTCAGGGTAGACAGCGGACGCCGCAGGCACCAGCATCACATTGACGAGGCCCGGGTACCGCTGGCAGAGGGCTTCAAGGGCGGCTGTATTCTTGGGCAGGGTGCGCTCCTCGCTGGAGACCAGACCGTAGGTGCGGGGAACATCATATGCTCTTTGCCCAGCAGGATGCCGCCGCTCTGCTCCTTCTGCATCACCTTGGTCTCTACGGTGCTCTGGAGGGCGACCCAGTTGTCGCGGCCCGCCACCTGATCCTTGACGTACTTGGTGTAGGCCGTGAAGAACTTGTTCAGGCCGTCTGCCGAGAAGCTGGACAGGCTGGGCCGCTGGGAGAGGGTGGTGTTTTCCAGCTCACTATAGGCCCTGTCCGGGGTGACGAGGTCGAGGGCGAACAGCCCCACGAAAAACAGGCTGAATGCGAGCAGCACCGGGTAACGGAAGATGGAAGCAGAGCGCTTCGAATGTTTCGCCATCGTTTGCGCCTCCTCTTAGAAGTTGAAATACAGGAACGGGCTGTTGGTGCTGCCCACGACATAGGCCATCGAGATGGTCAGGAGGGCCAGAATGGTCAGCGCCTTGGTGACGGCATGGCGGGAAAGCCGGTCCCACAGCTTTTCGATGAGCGGGGTGCAGCAGAGGACAGAGACCGCCAGCAGCACGCCGTAGTTGCGCAGGAAGTAAAGGGGCATCACGCCGCCGGAGGGGATAAAGAGCTTTTGGAACAGCAGCCCGAACTCCACGCCCGCGTCGTTGCCCACGAACATGGCCCAGCCCACCACCACGAGGAAGAGGGTGTAGAGATGGGGCCAGACCCTGCCCTTCTTCAGATAGGGCAGCAGGAAGAGCTTTTCCAGAGCCAGCAGCACGAAATAGTATAAGCCCCAGCAGATGAAGTTCCAGTTCGCGCCGTGCCAGATGCCCGTGAGCAGCTCGACGACGAAGAGGTTGAAGATCTGACGCCGGAGGCCCTTCCGGTTGCCGCCCAGGGGGATGTACACGTACTCCCGGAACCAGCCCCCGAGGGTCATGTGCCAGCGCCGCCAGAACTCGGTGATGGAGGCGGAGATATAAGGGTAGTTGAAGTTCTGGGGAAAGTCGAAGCCCAGCATCTTGCCCATGCCGATGCCCATCATGGAGTAGCCGGAAAAGTCGAAATAGAGCTGTAAGGAGTAGGCGATGACGCCCAGCCAGACCAGCGGAGTGGAGGCGTTGGCAAGGCCCACGAAGGAGACGGAGGGGCTGTCCGCTACCCCGATGATGTCGGTCCAGAGGGCGCCGACGGCGTCGGCCAGCAGGACTTTCTTCGCCAGACCGAAGGTGAAGAAGGTCATGCCCTCCTCGATCTGCTTTAAGTTATAGCGGCCTTTGTAGACGTGGAGGCGGTCGGAGACGTCCCGGTACTTGACGATGGGGCCTGCGATGAGCTGGGGGAACATGACGACGTAAGCGCCGAAGTCGATGATGTTGTGCTCGGTCTTTACGTCCCGGCGGTAGACGTCGATGGTGTAGGAGAGGGTCTGGAAGGTGTAGAAGCTGATGCCCAGCGGCAGCACGCTGATGCCCGGGATGGCCGCAAAGCTGGTGCCGAGGAGGGCATTGAGGCTGCTGAGCACAAAGTTTGCATACTTGAAGTAGAAGAGCATCCCGAGGCTGCCCGCCAGTGCGATGAGCAGCAGGACGAGGCGGGCCGTCCGGTTCCGGTCGAAGCGCTCAAGCCCGAGTCCGCAGAGGTAGTTGATAAGGATGAGGGCCAGCATGACCGGGAAAAACCGCACCTCGCCCCAGCAGTAGAACACGAGGCTGCACAGGAAGAGGATGGTGTTTTTGAGCTTCGGGGGCGCGAGGTAATAGAGCGCCAGCGTGATGGGCAGAAAGCGCAGCAGAAAGATGATGGTGCTGAAGACCACGGCGTCAGTCTCCTTTCGGACTTCCCCCGGTGGGGGGAGCGGACAGCGCCGGGAGGCGCTGTGTGAGAGTTTTTACCAAAGCGAAAAAGGCCGATGCCGCTGCGGCACCGGCCCGGAAGCGCTTCTTTACTTGCCCAGAACGCCGTTGACGGCGCTGGTCAGGTCGGCAGAGCAGCCGTTGGAGGCAATGACCATCACCACGAGGTCGTCGCTGCCGTCGATGATGGCATTCTCCACGTTGGACTGTGCCTCAGCAAACTCGGCGTAATTGCCGTAGAAGGCCACCTGATCCTGCTGGTAGGTCTTGAGGGTGTCCATGACATCCTGTGCCTTGCCTGCGGCGGGCTGGATGGCCAGCACGAGGCCGGCGTCGCCGTTGTCGTTGCTCTTGATGCCCTTGTAGCTGGTGACATCGTCGGCCTTCAGGCCGAAGTCGTACTCGATGTTCATGGCCGTGATCTCAAACTGGTTGGAGATGGGGTTCGTTTCCAGCAGGGCGTCCACGGCAGAGGCCACGGCGTCGGAAGCGCCGTTCTCCTCGGCGGAGACGGAAGCAGCAGGCTCAGAGGCGCTCTGGCTGGCAGCCCCGGAGGAGGCTGCGGAGGAGGCCGCAGAGGATGCAGAAGAGGCAGAGCCGCCGCATCCTGTCAGCAGGACACAGCCCGCAGCCAGCGCAGCAGCAGAAAGGACGAGTTTCAGACGAATATTCATAGAAGATTTCCCTCTTTTGTCGTTAAATTTCTAAGGCCCGGCCGCACCGAAAAACGTCGGCCCAAGACCCTTATCAGTCTATCATAACGAGGTTCGGATTGCAAACGAACTGCAAGATTTTTAACCTTTTCTTCACCGGTCGGGTCAGCCTTCGGCCGCGATGTCCCGCAGCGTCTGGATATACTCCTCGAAGCAGAGGCCGCTGGCGTTGATCCGGGCCGCATTTTCGACGCCGACATACCGCCAGTGCCACGGCTCGTAGATGATCTCGGTCTTGTCCTCGGCGTCCTTCGGGTAGCGGAGGATGAAGCCGTAGTCCCCGGCGTGCGCACAGAGCCAGCGGAAGGCGGCGGTGTTCTCGAAGCCCTCGTCCAGCCCGGTGTGTTCGGGGCTGTTCAGGTCGGCGGCGAGGCCGCAGTTGTGCTCGGAGTAGCCCGGAGGGTTGACGACGGCTGCGGCCTTTTCCTTGGCAGCGGCGTTGTCATAGCCCTTGTTGAGGTAGTACTGGGTCTTTTTCTCGTAGAGGCTGGTCTGGTACTTGACGCTGCGGTAGCCGCTCTGCATCCAGACGGTGACGCCGTCGGCGGCTGCGGCCTTCTGCATGGCGAGGAAGGCGTCGCAGGCCACCGTCTGGAGAGTCTTGTTCACGGCGGTGGCAGAGCCGCACTCCTTGGTGTCGAAGGTGTAGTCGTCCGGCATCTTGTTGGTGTGGTTCACCAGCACCATCAGCGGGTCGGCCAGCAGGGTGCGGGCCTCGTCGGCGGTGAGGCCGAGGGCGTTGGAGGGGGCGGTGTTCTCGGGGACGCTGGACGCTGCGGCCTCCTGCGGGGCGCTCTGCGCCGGGAGAGGGGCCGCAGACGCCGCCGAGGCGCTGGGGATGGCGGCGCGGCGGGTGAGCAGGAAGGAGACGCCGCCCGCGGCGACGCAGAGCATCAGGGTAAGCCCGGCCACCCGGCGGATGGCACGTCTGCGCCTGCGGCGGCGCAGCTCAGCACGGGTGAGGCGTCGGCGCTGAGGATGAGGAGTGGAGGGATTCATAAAAGACCTTCTTTCCGGTTGGGTGTGTATATTTTTCCACAGGGGAGGACATCCTATTCCCGGGAGGCGAACAGGATGAAAATGTCGGCTGAGGAATACGGGCGCAGGGTGCGCCGGGTCGGCCCGCCCTCGCCGCTGGGCAGAGACTGCCTCTGGGCGTTCTGCGTGGGCGGCGGCATCTGCCTGCTGGGCGAGGTGCTGCGGGGGTGGTATCTGACCATGGGGCTGGACAAAGAACTGGCCGGCACTCTCACCAGCTGCACACTGGTGGTGCTGTCGGCCCTGCTGACAACGCTGGGCCTCTACCAGAAGCTGGCCGCCAAGGCGGGCGCGGGCACCCTCGTGCCCATCACAGGCTTCGCCAACGCGGTGGTCAGTGCGGCCATCGAGTTCAAGACCGAGGGCCGGGTGCTGGGCACCGGCGCGAAGATGTTCCTCATCGCCGGGCCGGTCATCGTCTACGGCACGCTGGCGGCGGTGCTCTACGGCAGCGTCTGCTGGCTGCTTGGATAAAACGGCTCTCCCTGTCCAGAATACGCAGGAGAGGGTGCGAAAATTGCATCCGCCTGCCGAAACCCCAGTATACCACAAAAAGCGGATAAAATCAGCCCCATAAAGGAGGAAACTGTATGGCCGCACGCCGCGGAGATACCCTTTTGTTCCCGACGCCGCCCGTCGTGGCGGCTCATGCGGCCATCGGCGGCAAAAAGGAGGGCGAAGGCCCCCTCGCCGCCTGTTTCGACGAGCTGAGCGCCGACAACTTCTTCGGCCAGTCCAGCTGGGAAGCCGCCGAAAAGGAGCTGGCCCTGCAAACGGCGCGGCTCTGCCTTAAAAAGGCCCAGACGACCCCCGAAAAGGTCAGCCTCGCGCTGGCGGGCGACTTACAGGCCCAGTGTACCGCGTCCAGCTACGCCCTGCGGGAGCTGGGCATCCCCTTTGCCGGCCTCTTCGGGGCCTGCAGCACGATGGCCGAGGCGCTGGGCCTCGGCGCGGCGCTGTGCAGTGCAGGCATGGCCGACGGCCTGCTGGCCATGACGTCCAGCCATTTCTGTGCGGCAGAGCGTCAGTTCCGCACACCGCTGAGCTACGGCGCTGTCCGCACGCCCACCGCCCAGTGGACGGCTACGGCGGCGGGTGCCTGTCTGCTGCGGCCCGCCGGTGAGGGTGTGCAGCTCTGCGCCGCCACCTTCGGGCGGGTGCAGGACTATAAGATAAAAGACATCAACAACATGGGCGCGGCCATGGCTCCTGCGGCCGCAGCCACCCTTCTGCACTATCTGAAGGACACCGGCAGCGCTCCCGAGGACTTCGACCGCATCTACACCGGCGACCTCGGCCATGTGGGGAGCCAGCTCCTCCGCGACCTGCTGGCGGCGGAGGGACTGCTGCTCAAGAACCATGTGGACTGCGGCTGCATCCTCTACGATGCCGCCGAGCAGACCGTGAAGAGCGGCGGCTCCGGCCCGGGCTGCTGCGCCTCCGTCCTCTGCGGGCACATCCTGCCCCGCCTCGAGCGGGGGACGCAGAAGCGGGCGCTCTTCCTCGCCACCGGCGCGCTGATGAGCCAGACGACCTTTTTGCAGAAGGAGAGCATCCCGGCCATCGCCCATCTCGTGGAGCTGCGCAGCCCGCAGCAGAAGGAGGAAAACGGATGAATTACTTCTGGGCCTTCGTGGTGGGCGGCGGCATCTGCGTCATCGGCCAGCTGCTCATCGACCTCACCGGCCTGACCCCGGCCCGCATCCTGACGGGCTATGTGGTGGCGGGCGTCATCCTCTCGGCGGTGGGGTTGTATGGGCCGCTGGCGGAGTTCGCAGGCTGCGGGGCCACCGTGCCCCTGCTAGGGTTCGGGCATCTGCTGGCCAAGGGGGTGCGGACAGCCATCGAGGAGGAGGGGGCCATCGGCATCCTCACCGGCGCGGGATCCACGAGAAAGGGGCTGCTCGCCCCTTTCAGACCCCGAAGGAGTTGTCGAAACGGAAAAAAGCTAGCCGCTGCGCTAAACGCTTTTTTCTCGTTTCTCCGACTTGCTGCTTCGCAGCTGGTGTTACGCTCTCGCAGGGCGTGAAGTTCAGCGACGACGTGAAATCATCGGCGGAGCCGTAAATAGGAGAAGCACAAAAAAATGCGCAACAGCGACGACCGCCGCCTGCGGCGGATACAGGGAGGAGCTGTTGGGGCCGCGGTCAGCAGGACACGAGTGCCGCTCAAGGCACGAAGTGGACGCTGGGCACCGCAACCCGTCTTAGCGCAGCGGCTAGCATTTTTGGGCTTCGACTTCTTCTTTGGAATTGTTAAGGGCGAGCAGCCCTTAACTCGTTGCGGGGAGAGTGGAGTCCAGAGGTAGGGAGGGGGGATTCGAAACACCCCTCCCTACCTCTGGCCCGCGCGGAGCGCAAGCCATTTGACCGCAAGAAAAAACATCCCCCGCGCCTTTTGTTCGTCAATCAAACTGCGATCAAGCGTTCTTGTTAGCACGCTTTGCCATACGGCTGATCTTGCGGCTAGCGGTGTTCTTCTTGATGACACCCTTAGCGCGAGCCTTGTCGATCGCGGAAACAGCAGCCAGGACGGTTGCGTCCTTGTCAGCGGCATTCGCATCGATGGCAGCGTCTGCCTTCTTGACGACTGTTTTCAGGTTGGTCTTAATGGCCTTGTTGTGAGCCTGCTCTGCAACAGCCTGCACGACGCGGTCCTTCTGAGATTTGATGTTAGGCATTCGTTCCACCTCCTTGGCTACCTATAACAGCGCACCTTATGATACCATATTTGCCGTTCCAGCGCAAGCATTTTTTCGATTTTTGTTTCAAAAAGTTTTGATTTTCCCATACTTTTTGTGCTGCAAGGCCCCAAAAACGGCTTTTTGGCGAAAAATGGAACAGAAATGAGGGAAAACGATGCGCTTGACAGATATGGCGGACGAGCTGTATGCCGCGGCGGCAGACCTGCCCGGCGGCGTCCGCACAGCCACGGCGCGGCGGGGCGGCGTGACGGTGACGCGGGTGGAGATCGCCCGGGAGGGCCTCGAAAAGCCCCGGGGGCGGTACGTCACGCTGGAAGTGCCCAGCGTCAGCGTGCTGGACGAGCGGGACGCCGAAGTCATCGAGCAGGCGGCGGAGGAGCTGCGGGCGCTTGTGCCGCCGGAAGGGCCGGTGCTGGTGCTGGGCGTGGGCAACCGCAGGGTCACAGCCGACGCCCTCGGGCCGAGGACGACCCAGAAAATTTTCGTCACGATGGGGGCGGGCCGCCCGCCGGTACAGGGCATCCGCCCCGTGGCAGCGGTCGCCCCGGGGGTCTCGGCCTCCACCGGTCTGAGCTTACAGCAGCTGGCCGGGGCGCTGGTGAGGGAGGTGAGGCCTACGGCCCTCATCTGCGTGGACAGCCTCTGTTCTTCTGAGCCGCAGCGGCTGGGCCGGACGCTGCAGTTTTCCGACGCCGGCCTCTGCCCCGCCCAGCCCGGCAGCAGCAGGCATCTGGACGCGGCCCGTCTGGGCCTGCCGGTCATCGCGGCGGGCATCCCCACCCTGATGGCGGCACAGGAGGGCAAAGACCTCGTCGTGACGCCCCGGGAGCTGGACAGCGTCATCGCCCACGGGGCCGCCCTGCTGGGCGCGGCCATCAACCGCGCCTTGCAGCCGAGGCTCAGCATCGCCCAGCTCTGCTGGCTGGTGGGATAAAACCGGGGCATCCATCATATTGTAAAGACAAAGCAGAAGGGGAGGGGGAAGTCTATGCGCTGCAGAGAGGCCGGGCAGAGCCGGATGCTGCCGTTTCTGGGCGCTGCGGCCCTTTTTGCGGCTCTGACCATCACGGCCCACAGCCTTGTGCTGGGGCTGGCGGCAGTCATCGCCGGGCCTGTCCCGGCGGCACAGACCGCCCTTTCCCTGAGCCGGAAGGCTGTCGCCAGCGGGGCGCAGGAGGCGGCGTCTGCCGCCGAGGCCGCCCCGGAAAGCGCTGTATCTGCCCCTTCACAGCCTGAAGCCGCCGCTCCGGCGGGAGGCATCGAGGGCTACTTTGTGGAGCTTCTGGGCGAGGACGCCCGGCCTGAGAATGCGGGCGCTGTCCTCGAAAAGAACTACCCGCAGGGCAGCGGCGGGAAGTATGTCCCCTGCGGCGCGGGCAGCATCAAAAATAACACCCGCCAGAGCGTGGCGGACATCGCGGCGGAAATAGAAAATCCGCTGCCCTTTGGCGTCGAAAAGGACAGCCCTGACCCGCAGATCCTCATCATGCACACCCACGCCACTGAGGACTACCGCCTCTCGGCGGGGCTGTGGTATTCGCCCGGCGACGGCGCCCGTACCACCGACACGAACCTGAATATGTGTGCCGTGGGCCGGGTGATGGCTGACACCCTCAACGCCGCCGGGCTGAACACCCTCCACGACGAGACCCTGAATGATTATCCCAGCTACACCGGCAGCTACGAGAACAGCCGGGCCGTCGTCCAGCGGTACTTGGCCCAGTACCCCAGCATCAAGGTGGTGCTGGACGTCCACCGGGACGCCATCGAGACAGAGGGAGGTTCCCGGATGGCCCCGGTCTGCACCGTGGACGGGCGGCAGGCCGCGCAGGTCATGATTATCTGCGGGTGCGACAACGGCGGCAGCGTCCGGCTGCCCAGCTGGCGGCAGAACCTCCGTTTCGCCGCCGCATGGGAGCGGAGCATGGAGGGGATGTACCCCGGTTTCACCCGGCCTGTGCTGTTCAGCTACCGCTTTTATAATCAGGACCTCACCACCGGCAGCCTCCTCATCGAGATCGGAGGCCACGGCAATAACCTGAATGAGGCCCTCTACGCCGGGCAGCTGGCCGCCAACGGCCTTGTTCAGGCCCTGCTTGGCCCGGATACTTGACGAAACGGCGGCAAAGTGCTATATTTTACTGGTAAATGCAGTGATTGGGAAAAGTAGCGCATCACAACGCCACAGAGAGCGCGACAGAGCTGGAAGCCGTGCGCGGACGGTGCGTGAACGAACACCCGGGAGCAGCAAACTGAACAGGGCGCGGTCTTATCCGACCGAGCGCCGCCAGTAGGTGCGCCGCAGGCTCAGCGTTAACGGAGCAGCGCTTTTACCATGAGCGCGTGAGCGACCGGACACTTCCGGTAATTCAGGTGGCACCGCGGACATTACAAGACAGCTTGTTCGCCCTGAACTTTCAGGGAGAAAAGCTGTCTTTTTATTTTGTACCGGAGATAAGGTGAAAATGGAACGCACTGAGATCGTTTCGCTGTACAAGAACACCCCCGCCGACGGTACGGTCGTCACCGTATGCGGCTGGGCAAAGAACATCCGCGACTCCAAGAACATCGGCTTCATCGCCCTGTCCGACGGCGGCTGCTTCAAGACCCTGCAGGTCGTGCTGGAAGCCGGCAAGCTGGCAAACTACGATGAGGTCGTCCACACCGGCCTGTACAGCAGCCTGCGCGTCGTGGGCCGCATCGTGCTGACTCCGCAGGCAAAGCAGCCCTTCGAGCTGAATGCTGACAGCGTGGAAATTCTGGGCGACTGCCCCGCCGACGAGTATCCGCTGCAGAAAAAGAAGATGAGCATGGAGTATCTGCGCACCATGCCCACCCTGCGCCCCCGCACCAACACCTTCAACGCTGCTTTCCGCGTCCGCAGCGTGGCGGCGTATGCCATCCATAAGTTCTTTCAGGAGAACGGCTTTGTCTACGCCCACTCCCCGCTGCTGACCGCTTCCGACTGTGAGGGTGCCGGCGAGATGTTCCGCGTCACCACCCTCGACCTCGACAACGTCCCCAAGAACGAGGACGGCACCGTCGATTACACCAAGGACTTCTTTGAAAAGCCGGTCAACCTGACCGTTTCCGGCCAGCTGGAGGCCGAGGCCATGGCCATGGCCTTCGGCAAGGTGTATACCTTCGGCCCTACCTTCCGCGCCGAGAAGAGCTTCACCACCCGCCACGCCGCCGAGTTCTGGATGATCGAGCCGGAGATGGCCTTCTGCGACCTGAACGGCTACATGGATACCGCCGAGGCCATGACCAAGTATGTCATCCGCTATGTGCTGGACAACTGCCCCGATGAGATGGCCTTCTTCAACCAGTTTATCGACAAGGGCCTCATCGAGCGCCTCGAGCTGGTGGCAGGCAGCGAGTTCGGCCGCATCAGCTACACCGATGCCATCGAGATTTTGAAGAAGAACAACAAGAAGTTCCAGTTCCCCGTGGAGTGGGGCGTGGACATCCAGACCGAGCACGAGCGCTACCTGACCGAGGTGGTGTTCAAGAAGCCCGTCTTCGTCACCGACTACCCGAAGGAGATCAAGAGCTTCTACATGAAGCAGAACGCCGACGGCAAGACCGTGGCCGCAGCCGATATGCTGGTCCCCGGCATCGGCGAGCTCATCGGCGGCAGCCAGCGTGAGGAGGACTACGACAAGCTCGTGACCCGTATGGACGAGCTGGGTCTGGACAAGTCCAGCTACGACTGGTATCTGAACCTCCGCAAGTTCGGCGGCGTGGAGCACGCAGGCTATGGCCTGGGCTTCGAGCGGATGATCATGTACCTCACGGGCATCCAGAACATCCGTGACGTGCTGCCCTTCCCCCGCACGGCTTACGGATTCTAAGTAGTAAAAAACCTCTCAGTCAAAGCCTGTCGGCTTTGCCAGCTCCCCTATCGAGGGGAGCCTCTGGCGAAGAGGGAAAGTTTCCCATTTTGCCAAGGCCTCTCCTCGGTAGGAGAGGTGGCATTGCGGAGCAATGACGGAGAGGTTTCTTTGTTTTTTCAACAAGGAGGCCCAAACAAGTGGAAAACATCGCCCCGGCCCTGCTGGAATGGTTTTACCGGAACCAGCGCATCCTGCCCTTCCGCACCGACCCCAGCCCTTACCACGTCTGGCTGAGCGAGATCATGCTGCAGCAGACCCGCGTCTCGGCGGCGCTGCCGTATTACGAGCGCTTTCTGGCGGCGCTGCCGGACATCCCGGCGCTGGCGGCCTGTGAGGAAGAAAAGCTGCACAAGCTCTGGGAGGGTCTGGGCTACTACAGCCGGGTGCGCAACCTCCAAAAGGCCGCCCGCATCGTCTGTGAGCAGTACGGCGGGCAGCTGCCAGCCGACTACGCCGCCCTCCGCGCTCTGCCCGGTATCGGGGACTACACGGCGGGGGCCATCGCGTCCATCAGCTTCGGGCTGGCTGTCCCGGCGGTGGACGGAAATGTGCTGCGGGTGTTTTCCAGACTGTATAATGACCCCGGCGTTATTACAGAACCGCCGGTAAAAACGAGCTTTTACGGCCCGGGTCATGGAGCATCAGCCCCCCGAAAAGGCGGGCGACTACAACCAGGCTCTGATGGAGCTGGGCGCGCTGGTCTGCCTGCCGAACGGTGCGCCGCTGTGCGGACAATGCCCGCTGGCAGCGCTGTGCGCCGCCCGGGCGGCTGGCACGGCGCTGGAACTGCCCCGCAAGGCTGCGCCCAAGGCCCGGCGGGTGGAGCCGGTGACGGTAGTGCTGGCCGAAGATGCCGAAGGACGTTTCCTGCTGCAGCAGCGGCCCGAGAAAGGTCTGCTGGCCGGTCTGTGGCAGCCGCTTCTATGGGAGGGCGAGGCCCTCAGCGCCGGGGAAGTGCTCGCCCGTCTGGAAGAGCTGGGCCTCGGCTGCGCGGGTGCCGAAGCCCTGCCGGCGGCAAAGCACATCTTCAGCCACATCGAGTGGCGGATGAAGGGATATGCCGTCCGTGTCGGCACAGTTTATGCCCCGGCAGGCTGCGTCTGGGCCAGCCGGGAACAGATGCAGAACGAATACACTCTGCCCGGCGCATTCAAGGCGTATAAGAAAAAGCTGGGACTCTGAAAAAAGCAAAATTTTGCCTTTTTGGTTGTAATTTTCGTGAAGTCCGGGTATAATAGTTTCAGAATAGACCGAGCCTGTGCCGCGGAACGACCGCTGAAAATAGCTGGACCGCTGGTTCGACCAAAAAGGAGTGTGCTGAACCTATGAAGAAATCCTGTCTGATCGCTGTTATCGCAACGCTGGCCGCTGTGGCTGGTGCGCTGGCCGCTGTGGCTGTTTATCTGCGCCGCCGTGAGAAGGAGCTGGACGAGTACGAGCGCCTGCTGTTCGGCGAGGATACCGCCGCCCCCGCTGAGGAAGAGCCTGCCGAGGCCGAAGAAGAGGCAGCTCCCGCTGAGGATACTGCCGAATAACGCGGGCCGAAACAGAACAAAATGACCAAGGGCGCACCGGCAGTCTGTAACAGGGCTGTGTCGGTGCGCCCTTTTCTTACCCGCAGCACAGGATTTGAAAGAAAACCTCTCAGTCCGCGCATTGGCGCGGTCCCCTATCGAGGGGAGCCAAATAGAGGAGTGCTGCGCAGAAAAGGGGTACATGGCATGAAACGACTTTTATTATGGCTCATCGGCGTGGCGCTGGGCGTCGTGGTGCTGCTTGCGGCGGTGCTGGGCGTGAGCTACTCGTTCACCTCGGAGGGCGCGAAGCCTGCCTCTGAGGTGCAGTTCGCCGGGCAGGAGCTGGAGCCCAACGGCTGGTGCTGGCAGGTGCCGCTGCTGGGCGGGCAGGTGGATAAAGTCTTCGCCAGCCCCCGCACCCTCACGGTGCAGAAGCTTGGCGTCCTCTACGACGCCCACCCGGCCTTCGCTCTGCCCGAGTGGTACAGCTACGGCCCGCTGACCATCACCGACAGCGCGGGCAATGTGGTCTTCACGGGCACGGTGCCCGCCTACGAGGACTTCCTCTTCCCGGCCAACGGAGACTACAAAGCCGAGCTGACGCTCTGGCGGATGCCGGAGACGATGCTGGCCACCCAGTTCGAGGGCGGCAGCACCGGCCAGCTCCGGCGAAATCCCCGGCTGGAAAAGCCTGCCCGGCCCACAGGCTGGTACTATTACTCCTTCCGGTTCACCTTGCAGGCCAGCGCCGAGGTGGAGCTTTCCGCCGAACGGATGGAGCAGGGCGGCACGATAGCGGCGGCCTTCACCGGCATGGTGGGCGACACCGCCCACGGTGGAAACAGACCTGGGCAATGTGCAGGCTGTCCGTCTGGGCAGCGGGTGGCGCGCCTATATCCCGGCGGCCTACAATGCCGCTGCCGGTGCGCATGAAGTGACCTTTACCGTGGGCGGCGAGACGGTGGTGAAGAATATCACCGTCATCCCGAAGGACTTCGGCACCGTCGAGGTGGAGGCCGGGCCGGAGGCCTCCGAGGAGGCCAACGCCGAGTTCCGCAACGCCGTCTGGCCCCTCTATGAGCAGCCCGCCCGCGAAAAGCTGTGGAGCGGCGGCTTTGCCTGCCTGGCGGAGAATTACATGACTCTGGTGGACTTCGGCCAGACCAAAGTCACCGGCGGCAAGCAGGGCAGTAAGTCCAACTCCACGAAACTCTACACCATCCCGGGCGAACCCTGCCGCGCCCCGGCGGCGGGCGTCGTGGTGCTGACGAAATATCTCGCCCTCACCGGAAACACCGTCGTCATCGACCACGGCTGCGGGCTGCGCAGCTACCTCTACGGGCTGGACGCCCTCTCGGTGAGCGAGGGCCAGAGCGTGGAGCGCGGGCAGGCCGTGGGCACGCTGGGCGAGGAGATGACGATGGATTTCAAGCTCGGCAGCAAGAGCGTGAACCCGTGGCCCCTGTTCCAGACCAGCGGGGGGCTGTTCTGGAAGGAGAACGGGTGAAGAAAATACAAAAGGGACTGCTGCAGCGCAGCAGTCCCTTTTGTTATAGAAAAGCTTCAGGAAATGGCGTCCACGTCCCACTTCATCTGGACGGCGTCGGCGCCTTCCAGTGCGATGTGGAGCGCACCGGCGTTGTCGATGGCCTGCTCCGGCGTCCGTGCGCCGCACAGAACGTGCAGGCCGGGGATCATCCGGGCCGTCAGGGCGATGACCAGCTGCGCCTTGGTGCAGTGGTACTTCTCGCAGAGGTCAGACCAGCTGTCCAGCAGCCGGATGGCCTGCGCCCGGCGGGCGGGCTGGAAGCAGGGGTTCGTGTTCCGGGTGCTGCCCTCGGGGTAGGTGGTGTCCATGGTCACCTTGCCGGTGAGCAGGCCCTGCTCCAAGGGAGAATAAGCCTGAATGGACACGCCCAGCTCCTTGCAGGTGGGCAGCAGCTGCTTCTCGATGCGGCGGGTCAGCAGGCTGTATTTTTCCTGAATGACGTCCAGCTGGCCGTATTTGCAGTAGCCGCGGATGAACTCAGCGGTGGTGTTGGACGCGCCGATGGCACGGATCTTGCCCTGCTCCTTGAGCTTCATCATGGCTTCGACGGTCTCTTCCAGCGGGAAGATGGAAAGGTCGGGCGTCTGCCAGTGGGTGTAGAGCACGTCCAGATGGTCGGTGCCGAGACGGCGCAGGCTGTCTTCCACATCCTCGATGATGCTCTTGGCCGACAGGTCGCGGTAGGTCTGCACGCCGTCCACCACCTTGTGGAGAACGGGGCTTTCGTGCCGCCACTCGAGGCCGCACTTGGTGGAGAGGATGACCTTGTCCCGGTCGATGTGGCGCAAAGCCTCGCCCACCACCTCTTCGCTGTGGTAAAGGCCGTAGATGGGGGCAGTGTCGATCCAGACGATGCCCTGCTCCACGGCAGTCTCGATGGCCTTTACCGACAGGGCATCGTCATTGTCGCCCCACCAGCGGCCGCCGCCGATGGCCCAGGTGCCAAGACCCAGAAATGGTGCGGAGAGGCCGCTTTTGCCAATATTACGTTTTTCCATAGATCCATTACCTTCTTTGCCAGCGGTGCCCCCGAGAGGGAACTACTGGGACTCATTGTTGTATTTCTAATGTATTCCAAAAAGAGCTGCCATGCAGGTCTTCTGCACAGCAGCTCTTGGGAACCTGTAACTTAAATATTGCCAAATTCGCTCAGCTTTAACGTCTCATTGTGCGTTTCGGCCCAGCGGATAGCCCAATCGGAGGTGAACAGGAGCAGGCGGTTGCCCTTCATGTCCTCGACGGCCTTGGTGTCGCTGGTGAGGTCGAGGTCGCGCAGGACGTAAGTGTCGGGGTCGTTCTGGATCCAGCGCAGCTGCTCGAAAGGGGAGCTGCTGCATCCGGATCTCGACGTTGTACTCGGTGTTCAGACGGTACTCCAGCACTTCCAGCTGCAGCACGCCCACGACGCCGACCACGACTTCCTCCATGCCGCCGCCCACTTCGCGGAAGATCTGGATAGCGCCCTCCTGAGCGATCTGCTCCATGCCTTTCACGAACTGCTTGCGCTTCATGGTGTCCTTCTGCTCGATGCGGGCAAAGTGCTCGGGGGAGAAGGTGGGGATGCCGGCGAACTCGACCTTCTTCTTGCCGGTGCACAGGGTGTCGCCGATGGAGAAGATGCCCGGGTCAAACAGGCCGATGATGTCGCCTGCATAGGCCTCGTCCACGATGGCGCGGTCCTGCGCCATCAGCTGGGTGCCGGTGGCCAGCTTGATGTTCTTGCCCTCCTGCACATGGTAGGCTTCCATGCCGCGCTCGAACTTGCCCGAGCAGATGCGCATAAAGGCGATGCGGTCGCGGTGCGCCTTGTTCATGTTGGCCTGGATCTTAAAGATGAAGGCCGAGAACTCGTCCCGACAGGGGTCAACGGCCTCGCCGGTCAGGCTGTCCACGCGGGCCAGCGGGGTGGGGGTGAGGCGGAGGAAGTTTTCGAGGAAGGGCTCGACGCCGAAGTTGGTCAGCGCAGAACCGAAGAAGACGGGACTCAGCTCGCCGCGCAGCACCCGGTCGAGGTCAAATTCCTCGGCAGCGCCGTCCAGCAGCTCGATCTCGTCCACGAGCTGCTGGTGCAGGTAGGGGGTCAGCAGCTCGTCCAGTGCGGCATCGCCCAGCTCGGCCTCGGTCTCCTCGACCTTCTTGACGCCGTTGGCGCGGCCGTCGCTGGAGAAAGCCAGCACCTTGCGGGTGTTGCGGTCGAACACGCCCTTGAACTCCTTGCCGCAGCCGATGGGCCAGTTCATGGGGTAGGTCTTGATGCCCAAGAATCTCCTCGATGTTCTCCATCAGCTCGAAGGGGTCGCGGGCCTCGCGGTCCATCTTGTTGATGAAGGTGAAGATGGGGATGTGGCGCAGGGTGCAGACCTTGAACAGCTTGATGGTCTGGGCCTCGACGCCCTTGGCGGCGTCGATGACCATGACAGCGGAGTCGGCGGCCATCAGCGTGCGGTAGGTGTCCTCCGAGAAGTCCTGGTGGCCCGGGGTGTCCAGAATGTTGACGCACTTGCCTGCGTAGTTGAACTGCAGCACAGAGGACGTGACGGAGATGCCGCGCTGCTTCTCAATGTCCATCCAGTCGGACACGGCGTGCTTGGCGCTCTGCTTGCCCTTGACAGAGCCGGCCTGATTGATGGCTCCGCCGTACAGCAGCAGCTTTTCGGTCAGCGTCGTTTTGCCGGCGTCGGGATGGCTGATGATCGCAAACGTCCGGCGGCGCTCGATTTCTTCACGATTAGTCATAAAAGTTTCGTTCTCCTGAGATGCGGCCCCGCGAAGGGCCGGGTGGATGTATCAGCAAACAATAGGGTCTGTTTACATGGGAAACTCTCCTATAAAATTACATACAACGCTTATTTTAACAGAAAATCCACATGGATGCAAGAGTTTTTGCTATTTTTTCAGAATAAGGCAGGGCAGGGGCGCTGTATCGGCCCAGTTGGCGAAATCGCACACCAGTACGGTATATTTTTCCAGAGGGAGGGCGCGCAGCCAGCCGAGGATGCTCTGTTTTTCGCCGGTGCCGATGACCCGGCCGCTGTAGAGGATGGCACTGAGCACGCCGCCCGGGCGCAGGGCCGTAAGGGCTGCTTCCAGCGCGGGGATGCTGCTCTCGGCGGTGGAGAAGACCCTGTGGTCGGCCCCGGGCAGCCAGCCGAAGTTGAACATCACGATGTCCGCCGTGCCGGGCCGGACATACTGTAAGAGGTTCGCGTGGCTGTCGCAGATAAGCTCTGCCGTAAGGCCCTGCTTTTCGAGCCGGGCGCGGGTGGAGGCGATGGCCTCGGGCTGGATGTCGAAGCCCAGCACCCGGCCCTCCGGGCCGACAAGGCGGCAGAGGAAGGCCGTGTCGCCGCCGTTGCCGCAGGTGGCGTCGATGCACAGGGCGGCATGGGGCAGATGGGCCGCAAGATAGTCCTGCACGAAGCGCACCGCCGTCAGGTCGGGGGTGCGGCGGCGGCAGAGCCGCCCGCCCTCGGGGACGAAGCCGAATTTTTTCCAGAACAGCCCCTCGCCCTCGTCGGCAGGCAGCGGCGCAGTGAAGACCGTGGCGGCCTCCCGGTCATAGCCGCCGAAGCGGCGCAAGATCTCTTTCAGTAAATAGGAGCCATAGCCCTTCCGCCGCCACTGGGGCAGGATGGACAGGGAGGCGATGTCCGCGCCCTTGGGGCGGGGGTGACGCCGCACTGGCCGATGATGTCGGACTCCTTATAAAGGGCGAAGCCGCCCGCAGTCACAGAAAGCTTCATGGATGTCTCCTTAGACCTGATTTCACACATTCTTCACTGGGGAAACGATTGATTTTCACAATTAGCAGATAGAATAAAACCGTGCCGGAGAGGAGCGGCAGAATGCTCCCTCCCGACCGAAGCTGTTTCCATGGCCGGTACGTTCCGGCGGGGACAGCTTCCCGATCCCTTCGAAAGGAAGTAATCACGATGGATGAAAACAAATGGGAATATGACTATTCCTCTTCCAATAATTCCGCCGGGGATACCGGCTATCCCAATGTGGGTTCCAGCGGCATGAACACTGCCAACACCGCGTCCAGCTTCAGCGAGAGCACGGGTGCTTCCGGCGGCGCGACGCCGCCTCCCGCCCAGCCGCAGAACGCTGCCCCCGCAGCCCCGAAAAAGCCGAAAAAGAACGCCGGTAAGGCCGCAAAGAGCATCGTCGCTCTGGTGCTGGCCGCAGCGATGGGCTTTATGGGCGGCTTTGTGGGCGCACGCTTCGGCGGCAATAACAAGGTCATCATCCAGCAGGTGGAGCGGTCCGACAGCTCTTCGGCAGACTCTGAGAGCGCCGCCGAAGGCGCGACTGTTTCCAGCGGCATGACCACCGCACAGGTGGCCAAGACCGTCAGCCCCAGCGTCGTTGTCATCACCACCGAGCAGGTGGTCTACTCCCAGTGGTCGTGGTACGGCCAGAGTCAGGTGGAGAGCGGCGCCGGCAGCGGCGTCATCATCAGCTCGGACGGCTATATCCTCACCTGTGACCACGTCGTGTCGGGTGCCTCCAACATCACCGTCACCATCGGCGACAAGGACTACACCGCCACCGTCGTGGGCGAGGATTCCACCAGCGACATCGCCGTCATCAAGATCGATGCCGACGGCCTGACCCCCGCCATCGTGGGCGACAGCGACAAGCTGGCCGTGGGCGACAACGTGCTGGCCGTGGGCAACCCGCTGGGTGAGCTGGGCGGCACCGTCACCAGCGGCATCGTCAGCGCCCTGAACCGCAGTGTCTCCATCCAGAGCTCCAGCTCTGTCAACACCATGTCCCTCATCCAGATGGATGCTTCTGTCAGCCCCGGCAACTCCGGCGGCGGCCTGTTCAACATGAACGGCGAGCTGATCGGCATCGTCAACGCAAAGTCCTCCAGCTCTGACGCCGAAGGTCTGGGCTTCGCCATCCCCATCAACGACGCCATCAAGGTGGCGCAGGACCTGCTGGAGAACGGCTACGTCACGGGCCGTCCCTACATGGGCATCACCTATCTGGCTGTCACCGACGCCCAGACGGCGGCGCAGCTGGGCGTCAACGCCTACGGTATCTATGTCGTGGATGTCGTCTCCGGCGGCCCTGCCGATCAGGCGGGCCTCAAGGCCGGCGACCGCATCGTCAGCATCGACAACACCGAGGTAGCCCAGAAGACCGACCTTGGCACCCTGATGCAGGAGCACTCTGCCGGTGACACCCTGTCCATCACCATCGCCCGCGACGGTCAGATGCAGACTGTCAGCCTGACGCTGGGCGAAAAGAACGCCTCCAACAGCGGCAATGGCACCAACGGCGCATCTCGTCAGGAGAAGTCTGCCGAGTCTGCACCTCAGCAGAACCCGCAGGGCTAAAAGTCAAGACATCCCCCAGAAGTTCCTTTCTTCTTGTTGGGCGGCTCGCCGTGTGATGCGGCGGGCCGCTTTTTTGTCATACGCGCCCGAAGATGGTGGCGCTGCACGGGAGGAGCGTCACCTCGCCGCCGCAGACCCGGCTGGGGCCTTTCCAGAGAGCGGAGGATACGCCGTCGCTCAGCAACTTCCACTGGCCGTCGGGCAGGCGGACCCGCTTTTCCTCTCCGGTGGGGTTATAAAAAGACGCAGAGCGCCCGCCATTCGGCACCGTCGTCGGGGGCGGCGGGCAGCGTCCAGCCCACGAGGGGCTGCTCCAGCGAGAAAAAGCTGATGGCCGCCGGGCTGGCGGCGTCCGGGGCGCTCAGGCGGGGGAACCGCGCCCGCAGGCCCAGCAAGCCCCCGGTAATAGTCCACGAGGCCGTGGAACTGCGCCGCCCGCTTCCAGTCCAGACGGTTGAGGGCGGGGGAGGAGCGGTAGCTGTTGCCCTTCCCCTTTTTGGTGCGGGCGAACTCCTCGCCGGCCTGCAGGAAGGGCATCCCCATGCAGGTGAGATAGATGCCCGCCGCCAGCCGGTTCTGGGCCAGTGCCGCCGAGTCGGCGGCGGTGTACTCGGGCCGGGCGTACCGCACCAGAAGCAGCTTGTCCCAGAGGGTAAAGTTGTCGTGGGCGGACACATAGCTGACGATCTGGGCGGGCGAGTGGGCGGGCAGCTTGTCGCTGCGGCACCACGCGGCTACCGCGCCGCCGATGTCCCAGAAGCTGCCCGGCCTGCCCTCCACATAACCCGGCTCCCGGGCGTCAAAACAGCCGCCCTTGATGACGTCGCGGGTGCTGTCGCAGAAGATGCCGATGCGGTCGGAGAGCATGGCGAGATTGGCTTTGTTGGCCTCGTAGCGGTGGAGCTGGCTCCCGCCGCCCTGCCACGGCTCGCCGTACATCAGGATGCTTCTGCCGCCCGGCAGAGCGTCCAGCGCGGCCCGCAGTTCGTTCATGGTGTCCACGTCATAGAGGCCCATGAGGTCGAAGCGGAAGCCATCGATGTGATATTCCTGCGCCCAGTAGAGCACCGAGTCGATGAGGTATTTCCGGGCCATGGGCCGCTCACTGGCAAACTCGTTGCCGCAGCCGCTGCCGTTGGAGAAGCTGCCGTCCGGGTTCTGCCGGAAGAAATAGTAGGGCGCGGTGCTGTTCAGCGGGTTCTCGCTGCGGTACATATGGTTGTACACCACATCCATGATGACGCCGATGCCCGCCGCGTGGAGAGAAGCTATCATCTCCTTGCACTCCCGCACCCGGACTTCGCCTTTCGCGGGGTCGGTGGAGTAGCTGCCCTCGGGGACGTTGTAGTTGGTGGGGTCGTAGCCCCAGTTATACTGCCGGGTGAGGGGACGGCTCTCGTCCACGCTGCCGAAGTCGAAAATGGGCATCAGCTGGACATAGCCCGCCCCCAGCCGTTTGAGGTAGTCGAGGCAGGTGGGGAAGGTGCCCGCCGAAGAGAGGGTCGTGCCCTTCTGGGTAAAGGCCATGAACTTGCCCCGCCACCCGGTCCGCACGCCGGAGGCCGGGTCTTGGGAGAAGTCGCGGACACTGACCTCCCACACTGTCCGGCGGGAGGCCGGGATGGCCGGGCGGTGGTCGTGGCTCCAGTCGGGCGGGTCGATGCGGGGCGCGTCTAAAATCATGCTCCGCAGGCCGTTGACGCCCGCCGTCCGGGCGTAGGGGTCGCCCGTCTCGTGCTGCGTGCCCTCCACCTCCACGGTAAAGGTATAGTAGCGCCCGTGCTGGTCGCCGGGCAGGTAGACTGACCACAGCCCCTGCCCCTGCGGTTCCAGCGGCAGGGTCCCCATGCAGGCCCCGCCGTCGCCCCGGCGGTAGAGGTTGACCGAGACGCTCTGCGCCGTGGGCGCCCAGAGCCGCAGCCGGGTGCCCGAGGGGTTGTATTCCGGCCCCAGCGGGCCGCTGTAGGTTGTCTGCCGTGCAAAGGCGCTGCTCTCGAACAGCGTTTTCCACTCTGCGGGCGTTTTCATTTCGTACTCCATTCCCTTCTCATATCAGATCGATATAAAATTAGTGTACCCGCCTGCCCGTGGATTTTCAAGACTTTTCTTGCAAAAGGGGGCAAAGTACACTATACTGGGAAAAAAACGCAGGACGGAGGCAGGCAGATGGGATACACCGACGATTGGGAGAGCTTGATGAACGGAGTGTTCGGCCCGGGAGGAAAGCTGCGCTATGATGTGCAGAAGCCGCCGGAGAAAACCGGCCTGCCCGACCTGAACGCGGCTCTTCTTGAGCAGCAGAAAAAACTCGATGAGATGATCAAAAAGCAGAACGCCGCGCTGCGGGGCGGCACGGCGCAGGAGACGCTGGCCCAGAGCCGGAAGATGCTTGAAGATATGGAGGCCGACGGCCTGCTGGCCAAGGGCACCACCGAAGTCAGACAGGAGCATCTGGGCAGCTTCGAAGGGCTGGCCGCTGAGGTGAAAAAGACGGTGCTGGGGCAGGACGCCTTCGTGGACGGGGTCGTGCGGGCCATGCGCCGCCCCTTTGTGCTGGGGACGGAGGCCCCCACGGCCCGGAACGTCATCCTGCTCTGCGGTGCGCCCGGCACGGGGCGGTATTTCGCTCTGACGGAGACGGCCCGCTGCATGGCCGCCCGGGGGCTTCTGAAGAGCGACAGGCTGGCCGTCATGGATCTTGCCCTCTACCCCGGCTCCGGGGCAGAAAAGCTCTTTTTGCAGGATCTGTACGCCGCCCTCCATGCGCCGGGCGAGATCGTGGTCTTTGAGCACTACGAGAGCTGCTACCCGGGCTTTTTGAAGACGCTGGCAGACCTTGCCGTCAAGGGCAGTGCGCCCCTGTCCAGCCGGTATCTCGTCAACAAGGAGGGCATCCTCGTGGACGCCGGGACGGCCCTTGCCCCCGGGGCGGTGAGCCGCATCACCCCCTGCGGCAAGTACCTTGTCTTTTTCTCCCAGAAGGGCCGGGAGGCGCTGGCCGATAAGTTCGGTGCGGCCTTCGTCTCGGCGCTGGGCGATGTCTGCGAGACGGCCCCCTTTGCCCGGGAAGACCTCGCCGCGCTGGCGGCCCAGCAGCTCAACGCGCTGGCTGCGAAGGTGAAAACCCGCCTCGGGCTGACCCTCGCGGCAGGGGCGGACGTGCGGGACTATGTGGCCGACCAGTGCAGCCCGCAGCAGGGCGTGGCGGGGCTGACCGCCTGCTGTGACCGGATGTTCCGCGCCCTCAGCGAGTATTGTTTGCAGACCGACGCGGCCCTCACCGGCACGGTGTCCCTGACTGCCCGGGAGGGGGGCATCGACTTCGCCCTCAACGGCGGCGAAGCGCAGAAGCTCTTCGACCTGCTGCCCGCCGCCTATACCGGCGCAGTGGAAGAAATCAAGGAAAGAGCTGAACGACCTCGTGGGTCTTGCACCGGTGAAGGAATACGTCTTCGGTCTTGCCGACAACCTCGAGGTGCAGCAGCGCCGGGCGGCGGCGGGACGCAGGACCGCCAGCCTCTCGATGCACATGATCTTCACCGGCAACCCCGGCACCGGCAAGACCACCATCGCCCGGCTCGTGGCAAAGTACCTCAAGGCCATCGGCGCCCTCAAGGGCGGGCAGCTGGTGGAGGTGAGCCGGGGGGACCTCGTGGGCCGCTACACCGGCCACACCGCCCCCCTGACCAACAGCGTCATCCAGAGCGCGCTGGGCGGCGTCCTTTTCATCGACGAGGCCTACAGCCTCTACCGGGGCGAGCAGGACAGCTTCGGCCTCGAGGCCATCGACACGCTGGTGAAGGGGATGGAGGACCACCGGGACGAGCTGGTGGTCATCCTGGCGGGCTATACGCGGGAGATGGAACACTTCCTCACCGCCAACAGCGGCCTTGCCAGCCGCTTCCCGAACCGGATCGAGTTCCCGGACTACACCGCCGCCGAGCTGCTGGACATCACACACCGGCTGGCCGAGGGCAGGGGCTACCAGCTGGACGAGAGCTGCAATGCGCCGCTTCTGGGCTACTACCAGCGCCGTCAGGCGCAGGACGCCCGCACGGCGGGCAACGGACGCCTCGCCCGCAACACGCTGGAAAAGGCCATCTTCCACCAGAGCCGCCGCCTCGTGGCCGAGCCAGCCGCCGCGCTGGACGTCATCCTGCCCGGCGATCTGGAGCTGGAAGAGGAATAAGAAAATACCGCAAAAGACCCCGGGCCGACGGCCCGGGGTTTTTTGCGTCTGAGGATTGACAAAACACGTAGGGGGGTAAAATATGGAAAAACGGGGAGACCCGGAATCATGGAGGAGTTGCAATGAAGATGGCAAAAAAATTAGTCGCTGTTCTGCTGGCCGGTGTGCTGGCACTGTCCGTTCTGACGGCCTGTTCCGGTAGTGCAGGGCCGCTGACGAAGGATACTGTCACAGACTATATCCTCGACCTCTACACGGCGGCGGGTTATCAGGCAACAGAGGAGCGGTCAATGGAGACTGCGGCACAGGCTGTACTGGCTTATGTGAACTCTCAGATTGGCAAGAGTGAATATAACGGCATGGCGCTTCGAGAGGCATTCTCGGCTATTATCGAGAATGCGGACGAAAATACTCGGAAAGGGTGGATGAGTAGCGTCACGCTGAAGGAAGGCTATTTCTACTGTGTCAGCTGTGCATCTGTGAATGAGACGTATCGGACTGACCTTTTCAATCAGGGCAAAACGGCTTTGATCGCAGCGGTATTGGCGAGCGATCAGTGCGAGATTCGCAGCTATATTTGGGAACAGGCTCCGGAAAGATGGCCGAGCGATGCCGGTGTATGCGTCATTGAGGGTGTCATCGGCGGCAAAGAGTGCATGGTGTCGATGCTCCGGATTCCCAGCAGAGTTGCCGCTCATTATCCGAATAAGGGTGACGATAACGCCTCTGGCGACCCATCTTCTGACGCGACCACAGAATAAACCCCAAAACAACAGCAGAGCCTCGGGCCATCGGCCCGAGGCTCTGCCTTTTTCATTTCACGCTTTCTCCATCCGGAGCAGATAATAGAGCACCTCCACGAGGATGTTCGGCGAGAGGAGGGACGCTGCGTGGCTGCCCTCGATGAGCCGCTGTTCGCGGTTGGAGGCCGTCATCACATAGTCGGCCAGCTGGGCCAGCGGGCCGTGGCTGTCGCAGGTGATGAGCAGCACCGGCGCACCCCTCACCTTGGCGGCAGAGATCACCTCTTCCAGCCCGGTATCCCGCCCGGAGGTGGAGAACGCCATGAGGAGGTCTTTCGGGGTCAGCGTCTGCGCAAAAGCCAGCGTCTTTTCGTGGAGGGCGCTGGCGACGCACCGCTTGCCCAGATGACCGAACCGGATGGATGCATCCAGCGCCACCGGAAGGCTTCTGCCCTCAGACACCACCTCGATGACCTCGCAGCTGCGCAGCAGAGAGAGGATCTGCCGCAGCTGGCGGGTATCAATGGCCTGAATGGTGGCCCGCAGCTCCTCTTCGCGGTTTGCCAGAATGTTCAGAAGTGCCTGATGCAGCTCGTCCTGCCCTTCGTCCCGCATACGCTGGGCTTCCTGCTGCTCCATGGCGTCCCGTGCCAGCGCCAGCTGGAATTTGCGGTAGTTCTCGAAGCCCAGTTTGTGGCACAGCCGGGTGACGGTGGCCTCGGACGAACAGCTCAGCCGGGCCAGTTCTGCTGACGTACACATCGACGCCCGCTTTACATCTGCAAGGATGCAGTCCGCAATGCGCCTCTCGGCGCTGTAAAGCTGGATGCCGGAACATAGCAGCGTTACTACGCTTCCGGGGGCTTCGCACATAAGTGATCCCTCCTCGCATTATGCGCAAGATACAATTCCGCCTAGACTTCTTTCTAAGATTGTAGCAGTTTTGACCAAGAAAATCAATTCAATTTCCAATAAAATTTTTATATGGCGGAGATGGACTTTTTATGACCGCTTTTGTATTCCATACGGTTTTGTTGAAAACGGACGCAAAAACGCCCCTCCGCAGGGGGCGGAGAGGCATCGGGAACCAAATATTCAGCGCAGCTTAGTGCAGAAAGGCGTTTCAGCAGCCTTCCTTCTCAGCCAGCTTGCGGCCCATCAGCACGCCCATGACGGAGGCCATCATCAGGCCGCGGGTCCAGCCGGAAGAGTCGCCGAGGCAGTGCAGGCCCTTGATGTTGGTGTCGAGGTTCGCGTCCATCTTGACCTTGTTGGAGTAGAACTTCAGCTCAGGGCTGTACAGCAGGGTCTCGTTGGCGGCAAAGCCGGGGACGACCATGTCCAGCATCTTGATGAACTCGATGATGTTGGTCATGGCGCGGTAGGGCATGGCGGCGGTGATGTCGCCGGCCACGGCGTCCTTCAGGGTGGGCTTGACGTTGGACTGGGCCAGCTCCTTCTGCCATGTCCGCTTGCCGTCGAGGATGTCGCCGTAGCGCTGCACCATGATGTGGCCTGCGCCCAGCATATTGGTCAGCTCGCCCACCTTCTGGGCGTAGGCGATGGGCTGGTTGAAGGGCTCGGTGAAGTTGTGGGAGACGAGGATGGCGAGGTTGGTGTTCTCGCTCTTTTTCTCCTTGAAGCTGTGGCCGTTGACGACGGCGAGGTCGTTGTCGTAGTTCTCCTGCGCCACGAAGCCGCCGGGGTTCTGGCAGAAGGTGCGCACTTTGTTTTTCCAGGGCTTCGGGTAGCCGATGAGCTTGGACTCATAGAGTACCTTGTTCACCTTTTCCATGACCTCGTTGCGGCACTCGACGCGGACACCGATGTCCACGGTGCCAGGCTTGTGGGCGATATGGTGCTCGGCACAGATTTTCTCAAGCCAGTCTGCGCCGCGGCGGCCGGTGCCGATGACCACGGTGTCGCCGTAGACGGCGCGGGGCTCTCCGTTGCCCTGACGCAGCAGCACGCCCTTGCACTCCTCGTCTTCGAGGATGATGTTCTCGCACTCGGTGGAGAAGAGCATCTCCACGCCGTTGTCGGCCAGATAGTTCTGGATGGCGAGATAGAGCTGCTGTGCCTTCTCGGTGCCGAGGTGGCGGATGGGGCAGTCCACCAGCTTCAGACCGGCGTGGATGGCGTTCTTGCGGATCTCCTTGATGTCCTCGCCGGTGTAGATGCCCTCCACATGGGGGTCAGCGCCGAACTCGAGGTAGATCTTGTCGGTGTAGTCGATGAGCTCCTGTGCAAACTCCTCGCCGATGAGGCTGGGCAGGTCGCCGCCGACCTCATAGGAGAGGCTCAGCTTGCCGTCGGAGAATGCGCCTGCGCCGGAGAAGCCGGTGGTGATGGCGCAGGTGGGGCGGCAGTTGACGCAGTGGCCAAGCTCTGCCTTGGGGCAGTGGCGCTTTTCCACCGGCTTGCCTTTTTCCACCAGCAGGATGTGCTTCTTGCTGCCGCGGCGCAGCAGCTCCACAGCGGTGAAGATGCCGGCAGGGCCGGCACCAACGATGATGAGATCGTACTTTTCCATAGCTCTCTTTTTTCCTTTTGTGTTATGATGTTTGGGGCTTATATTTCGGTAACGGTTTGGTCTGCGGGCAGCGGGCTTGCCCTCTCAGTCATTGCTTCGCAATGCCAGCTCTCCCAAAGGGAGAGCCGTTGGCCTGCCGGGAGGCTTTCTGCCTCTCCCTTTGGGAGCAACAATGATGACCGCCGCCAGTGGCGGAAGCAGGAAATCATTGTTGGGGCCGCGGCCAGCAAGACGCACGCGAAGCGCTGTGGATGCTGGGTGCCGCAACCCGGGCAGTGGATGCGACCAGCGGGAGCAGACGGAGAGGGCAAGCCGCCTGAAGTTATTCCTCCTCCTGCTCCACCTCGGCGCTCTCGTCCACATGGTCCAACTCCACGGCGGTCGCCTCCGCGTCGGCGTGGGCGATGTCCGGGGCGATGACGCCGTCGCCGTTCAGGTCCTTGCCAGTGACGGCCTCCAGCATCGACTGGGTCTCGGGGTGCAGCTTCATGAAGCGCCGGACGGCCAGCATGGTGTACAGGGCGCTCAGCAGGTTCAGCGCGCCTTCCAGGATGAGGATGAGGCCGATGGCCATCACCAGCGTCTCCATGGTGCCGAAGGGGTCCACCACCATCACGATGCCCAGCACGACGCTGAGCACGGCCAGCAGCAGAAAGATCTTCCAGCTCGGATACTCGCACCGGCGCAGCTCGAGAGCGTTCTGGATGCGGCCCAGACTGTCAAAGATGACGAACAGGCCGAACACGATGGGCAGCACCCGCACCACCACATCGCTGCGGATGATGAGGAATGCGCCCAGCGCCAGACAGACAAGCCCCGAGATGAGGGTGAGCTGGCTCTGGAACACGCCGCGCTCTACGACAAAATACCGCACCAGCTGCACTGCCGCGCAGGCCAGCACCACGCCGCCCAGCGCGCAGCAGACCACGTTGAGGGCCGTGCCAGGCACCATCAGCAGGAAGATGCCCAGCGCCAGATAGAGCAGGCTCATGAGGATAAGGTTCCACTTCAGCTTTTTTGCCATAGAGTTCACGTTCCTTTCAGGTTATACGGCCGCGTCCTGCTTTTCGGAGAGCGGGACGATGACGGTACGGTTGATGCGGGCCATGAAAACGAGGCTCAGCGCAAGGCTGACCACTTCGGCGATGATGAAGGACCACCAGACCATGTTCACCTCGCCGGTGCGGCTCAGCAGCCATGCAGCGGGGATGAGCACCACCAGCTGACGGCAGATGGAGACGGTCAGGCTGAACACGCCGTTGCCCAGCGCCTGGAACACCGAGCTCAGCACGATGCCGGCACCCGCCAGCAGGAAGTGGGGGCAGATGATGCGCAGAGCCGGGATGCCGATGGCCAGCATGGCGTCGCTGGCGGCGAAGAGGCCCAGCAGCTTATCCGGCAGGAACTGGAAGATGCAGAAGCCCACCAGCATGATGCACTCGGCGTAGAAGACTGCGAGGCGGATGGTCTTTTTGACCCGCTCCGGCTTCCGTGCGCCGTAGTTGTAGCTGATGATGGGGACCATGCCGTTGTTCATGCCGAAGATGGGCATGAATACGAAGCTCTGCAGCTTGAAGTAGACGCCGAAGACGGCGACAGCCGTGGCCGAGAAGGCCATCAGGATCTGGTTCATGAAGAAGGTCATCACGCTGCCCACGCACTGCATGGCGATGCTGGGCAGGCCGACGGTGTAGATGCGGCCGATGGCCTTGGCGCTGGGCCGGAAGCCCCGGAAGCTGATCTGGATGTCGGGGTTCTTATTGAGGTTGAAGTACAGCGTCATGCCCGCGCCGCAGAACTGGCCGATGACGGTGGCCGCGGCAGCGCCGGTGGTGCCGGACAGGGCCTCGCCGCAGTAGCCGAAGATGAAGATGGGGTCAAGAACGATGTTCACGACAGCGCCCACCAGCTGGCTGATCATGCTCAGATGGGTGCGGCCGGTGGCGGCCAGCAGCTTTTCGCCCATGGTCTGGGTGAAGAGGCCGAGGCTGAGGACGCAGCAGATGCTCAGATACAGGATGCCCTGCCGGGCGATGTCCATGTCCGAAGTCTGGGCGTAGAAGTAGGGCTTCATGCAGGTGAGGCCGATGACGAGGAAGACGGCGTAGCTGCACAGGGACAGGAAGATGCCGTTTTCGGCGGTCTTGTTGGCCCGCTCCTGTTCTTTTCGCCGAGGCTCTTGGAGAGCAGGGCGTTGACGCCCACGCCGGTGCCGACGCCCACGGCGATCATGACGTTCTGCAAAGAGAACGCCAGCGAAACGGCGGTCAGGGCGTTCTCGCTGACGTGGGACACGAAGATGGAGTCCACCACGTTGTAGAGGGCCTGCACCAGCATGGATACCATCATCGGTACGCTGAGCTTGATGAGCAGAGGGTTGATGTCCATGGTGCCCATAATGTTTTCCCGCACATCTGCGGGAGCGGTCTGGGGCTGCTTGTTTTCCACGGTTTCTCCTTTTGCTGTTGATAACTTGGGGGTTGTGTGCTTTTTCTATGCCGCAAACGTGGGCAGAGCGCAAAAGCACCCTACCCACGCAGCATCGTTGTTTTGTTCCGTCTCTCCGGGGAGACAGGGCCTTTAGCCCTCCATCGACTTTTCCTTGGCCTCTGCGGCGGCAAGGATCATCTTCACGCAGGCGTCATGGCCCAGTGCGGCGTTGATGGCGAGGTCATAGTTGTGGGCATCGCCCCAGCGGTTCTGGGTGTAGTAATTGTAGTAGGCGGCACGGTTGCGGTCGGTCTTCTCGACCTCATCCTTGATGCCCTTTTCGTCCTTGGCCTGCAGCATATTGTTCTCCTTGCCGTAGGCCAGACGCCACTCCTTGGGAGCGTAGACAAAGACGCGCAGCACATCCTTGCGGTCGCGCAGGACATAGTCGCCGCAGCGGCCCACGATGACGCAGGGGCCTTCGTCGGCCAGCTGCTTGATGATGCGGCTCTGCAGGATGAAGACCTGGTCGCCCAGAGGAAGGTCATTGCCCATCGTATACAGGCTGTAGAGCAGGCTGTGGGTGTGCCGCTTCTCGCTGGCGGCCACGGCCTCCTCGGACAGTCCGGAATTCTTGGCGGCCATCGTGATCAGTTCCTTGTCGTAGAGCTTGATGCCCAGTGCGCGTGCCACGTCCTTGGCGATGTAGCGTCCGCCGGTGCAGTACTCACGGCCCAAAGTGATGATCGTCTTTGCCATAATGTGTTCCTCCCATATTGATGATTTATCCATTGAAAGCGTCTGGCGTGCCCCTTAGGGGGCAGAGGGCAGAGTGCTTTGGTTGGCTTCGGGGGCCGACGGGGCCGGCGGCGGGGTGGGCAGCCGCACTTCTGCAAACTGCATGGTGCCGGTATGGTCCACGATGTAAATGCTGCAGCGTCCGCCGCCGGCCGTCTGCTCGGGCGGGAAACGGAAGCCGCCGGTCCGTGTCCGCTCCATCCGCCGGAAGGTGCGGTGGGCTGTGGTGGCGTGGGCTACTCCGTCGTGGGGGCTGCAGGCCGCCCAGCCGGAGAACTCGGCCGGGAGGAGCTGGCGCTGGCCCCGGAGGGACAGATACCAGCAGTCATCCTCGGCACTGTACTCAAAGCCGCAGGGGACGCGCCGGGGGCGGTTGGCCTCGGTGTCCCGGGGCTTGGGGCGGAGGGCGATGGCCCGCCCGGTGAAGTAGCGGGCAAAATCCGTCACTGCCATCGTGCAGTTCACCGCCCCGTCGCTGTCGGCGGTGGGGTCGTTGAGGAGGACGAAGTCGGCGAGGACGGCGTCGTCATGGCCGAATCCCCGCAGGCCCATCCAGACCCCGACCGGGTCCCGCTGGCCCCGGATGCGGCGCTCGATGCGCACGGCCACCGAGCAGCCGTCATGGATCTGTTCCCGCAGGTCTTTCAAATCCATCCACGCCTGCCAGCAGGGGTAGCCGCAGCAGCCGGCTGCAGCCGCAAAGGCCGCGTTGCCGGTGCTGCTGGTGGCCATGTCGGCCATGATGTGGGCCACCTCTTCGGGCAGGATATCCTCGCCCCAGCGGTTCATCAGCGCTGCCATGACCAGCGGCAGATCCATCTCCCGGCCGAAGCTGGGGTCGTGGGCGGAGAGGCAGTATTCCGGTAAGTAGAGGCGGCGGTTGATGGGGTGGCCGTCCTGCTTTTCCCACGCGAGGGGGCGGACCGCCGCCGACAGCAGCCGGAGCGCCGGGGTGACTTTGTCGTCGTTGGTGGAAAGGTTCACCTGCAGCTGCACGCCGGTGCCGCCGCCGGGCGTTGCCACCGTCACGGTGTCGCCCATCAGGAAGATGAGGCCGTCGTCGCTGTGGGTGTTGATGCTGCTCCGGGGGTAATCGGGCGCCCACTTGCCGAAGCTCATCCAGCCCGTCCAGGTGCCGCCTGCATATACGCGGCAGCGCACCTCCACCATGGTGTTGTGGGGTGCAAAGGCGTTCCAGCTGACATTCAGATTACAGAAGGCCGGCATGGCGAATTCAGGCGTGGTGTAGCTGCCGTATTGCAGGCACCGGCCGGCCACGCTGTCCAGCACGACGCTGCCGCTCTCCAGCGCCACGTTGTCGAGCTGCCCGCGGGAAAACGTCTCCGTGCCCTGCAGCACCAGATTGTTCCGCTGCTCCATGGCTCCTGCTCCCCTTTCTGCCGCAGCAAATTTTCAGTGGATGAAATTACTCTTCGTCTTCGCCCCGCTCGGCGGCCAGCTCTGCCTCAACTCGGCGTCGTGGAGCGCTTGGATGTTCTCCTCGATGTGGAACACCCGGTCGAGGTCGCCGTAGACGATCTGGCTGGTTATCTCGGTCACAAACCAGAAGCCGAACACCAGCATGAGCAGAAGGCCCAGCGGCATGCACAGGATCACCACGCCCCAGAACAGTACCGTAACGAGCGACGCTGCCAGTGCGTGGGGCAGGAAGGCGATCATGCAGTTGATGCTGTTTTTGACGGTCAGGCTGCCCAAGCGGCTGATCCAGCAGGACGATCTGGGGCCACATGTAGGCGAAGAGCATCTGGAAGAGGATGAGGTTCAGCACCGTTGCCACCCACAGCCCCACGCCGACGTTGGTGCCGTGGTACAGCATATTGAAGCAGAAATAGACCAGGAAGATCTGCGCCGTGACCACGACACAGTAGAGCATCCCCGGCACGATGCTGGCCTTGAAGTTCTGCCGGAAGGCCTTGCGGTAGGTGACCCACCAGTAGCCGGCCTCGTCGCGCAGGGCGCGCAGGACGGTGTCGTACATCCCCGCCAGCACCGGTCCCGCCAGAATGCCGCCCACAGCGGCGCTGAGGACCATCACCGGGAGGCTGTTCATCAGGAAGCCGATGTACACCAGACAGATGACCGGCAGAAAGCCCAGACAGGTGAGCAGGTTGGCAAGGAACATCCCGCTCATATCCCGGCCCACCAGCTCGAAGAAGCGGCCGACGCCGGTCTTGCGGGGGGCGTCCTTTCTCCACGCCCGGCCCGGACTTGAAATCGTTTGCAGAGGGGAATAAACTCATGTGTCGTTCCGGTTCCTTTCCTGCTGCCCGGCGGGCAGCGTCTGGCAGACACCGGCGTTTCTCTCTGGAAGCGCCATTGTGCTACCTTTCTGATTATAAATATACCCGGATTTTGTGGATTTTGCAAGCCGCAAAGGCTAGGATTTGTAAAAAAAGTATTTTCTCTCCCTTTTTACGGAAAAGTGTGTTACAATAAACTGGGATTTTTATAGCCCATTCCCATTGAAAGGAGCATCTCTCATGAGCATTTTCCGCACCATTGCGATGTTCACCTATCTGTTTGGCTACATGATCGTCCACTACAATATCCTCCGCCGGGGCGAGCGCGCGCTGGCCGCAGGCGACATGGACACGGTGGAGCAGATCGTCAACAAGCACATCCCCCACTGGAGCCGGGGCATCCTGCACATCACAGGCGTCCGGCTCAGCGTCGAGGGGCTGGACAACATCCCGAAAGAGGGACCCTGCGTTTTTGTGGCGAACCACCGCAGCTATTATGACATCCCCCTGCTGCTGGCCAGCCTCGACAGGCCCTACGGCATCCTCGCCAAGGAAGAGCTGGGAAATTCCTCTGCTCAACCGCTGGATGAAGCTGCTGGGCTGCGTCTTCGTCCAGCGCGACGACGTCCGCGCCTCGGTCCGGGCCCTCAACGACGCCACCGCCATCGTGGAGAGCGGCAGGAGCTTCATCATCTTCCCGGAGGGCACCCGCTACAAGGGCGAAGAGGGCGGTGCCGGCGAGTTCAAGCAGGGCGCGTTCCGCATCGCGGTCAAGACAGGCGCTCCCGTGGTGCCGGTGGCCATCACCGGTGCACGTGCCCTGTTTGAGAACAACGGCAACCTCTGCCACCCGGGCACGGTGCGCATCAGGGTGCTGCCGCCCATCCAGACGGCAGGCATGAGCCGGGCTGAGCAGAAGGAACTGCCCGCCGCCGTCCGCCAGACCATTCTGGCACAGCAGTAGCTTTAAGACTTTGGAGGACACTGCCGCATGGCAAGCTACCGTTACGAGCGCGACATCGACCCCAGGGAGCTGGCCCCTCGCAAAGAGCGGCAGTACACCCGGAAAGAAAAGTGGGCCAACTGGTGGGACTATAACCTGAAATGGGTCATCATCATCGGCATCGCCGCGGCCTTTGTGGCCTACAACTTCATCGGACAGTACTTCTTTGTGCC
>VOFD01002012.1_pt1 | contig 48219 bp, 65 predicted proteins | sample 5384101 | NCBI WGS metagenome assembly VOFD01 (sample SAMN12384723, study PRJNA508395) | human gut metagenome | isolation source: healthy gut C | host: Homo sapiens
GACGAAGTGCGAAGCATTCCTTTTCTTCATCATGCGGATCGCCGAGTACAAACATTCCGTCAAGATAATGATCCCAGTGACCTGAAATCTTATAAAGATCTCTCTTTGCAAGAAGAGGAGTTTTTTGTAAGAAGACAGCCCTTTGACTGCTCAACATCTTCAACCCATCTCTGTAAAAAGCTGAACAACTCTTGCGCCCTTAGGCAGAAGAATAGGAAGTCCCTGACCGACATAGTCAACAGTTGTAAAGTATTCAAGTTCACGACCGAGCTTGTTGTGGTCACGAAGCTTTGCTTCTTCAAGCTTTTTGAGGTGTTCTTCAAGCATTGACGCCTTGGGGAAAGCTACACCGTAAACACGGCAAAGCTGTGCGTTGTTTGCGTCGCTTCTCCAGTAAGCGCCTGTGCAGGCAGTGAGTTCAATAGCCTTGATCGGTGCAACACTCATGAGGTGAGGACCTGCGCAGAGGTCGATAAACTCACCCTGTTTGTAGAATGTGATATGCTCGCCCTTGTCGGAATGTTCCTTAACAAGTTCAACCTTGTAAGGCTCGTTCATCTCTTCAAGTTTCTTTTCAGCCTCCTCGGGAGAAAGCTCAACTCTTTCAAGCTCAAGACCTGATTTTACGATTTTCTTCATCTCAGCCTTGATTTTTTTCAAGGTCTTCGGGTGAGAAAGGCTTTTCAACATCAAAATCATAGTAAAAACCGTTGTCAACGGCAGGACCGATTGCACACTTTGCATTCGGATAAAGTCTTTTTACTGCCTGAGCAAGAACATGAGAGGCTGTGTGCCAGAAAGTTTTCTGACCATCAACATTATCGAATGTGAGAAGTTCAACCTTACAATCTTTTTCAAGCGGTGTTCTGAGGTCACAAAGGTCGCCGTCAACCTTTGCACAACAAACAGACTTGTACAAGCCTGCACCGATTGATTTTGCAATTTCGGCAGGAGTTGTACCGTTTTCAAATTCCTTGACTGCTCCGCCTTTTAATTCAACATTAATCATAACCATTCTCCTTTTTAATATGTGATGAAAACAAAAAATCCCAATATTCCGAAACGGAATATTGGGACGAATAAATCGTGGTTCCACCCAAGTTCGGCTTAAAGCCCTCTTGACGGTTTTAACGCAACCAAACGCCGTGCCATTTCCTGCACAGTCTTAAAGGTGGTAACTTGCAATGCTTTTTTGCGAAATATCACAGCAAATAATTTCGCTCTCTGGAAAAAGCAGAACTGCAAATCATGTCCTCATCAAAAATCAATTTTCTTTTCATTTGTATAGTACCACTCTAAAACCTGAATGTCAACACCTAATTCGATGTTCTTAATTATTTTTTATCTTCAAGTTCCTTGAGAAGTCTGTCGATTTCGCTCATTCTGTCGTCTGAAACCTCTGTGTCTTCAACAGGGGCTTTAACAGGAGCTTCTGCCTTTACAGGCTCGGTTTTTTCCTCTGAAACATCAAGACGCTTTGCGTACACGGGTTCTTCGGGAATTTCAGGCTCTGCAGGAGCTTCTGCAACAGGCTTTGCAGTTTCCTCTTTTAAAGGCTCTGTGGCAATTTTTTCTGCAAGCTGAGTCTGATTTTCATCGCCGTAGCCGAAAACAAGACCGTCATTTATATTTTCGTTTTTGATTGTTGCATCGTCATATTTTTCCTCATCGTAGCCCATCACAAAATTGGAAAGTCCCTGTGCAACTGCCTCGTAGCTGTCATCGCTTGCAGGAACATCATCTTCCTTTTTATCGGAAACAACAAGCTCATCGTAACCGCCTGAGCTGATATAGCTGTTTTCGTATGTATCATCATCTTCGGGAAGGCTTTCGATAATCTCAACCTCCGCCTTTGTAAGGCAGCCTGCGAACATTTCAACAGAAAACGAAACAATATAAATGCCGAGAACAATAAACATAACTCCGTTCACAAGAGCACTGATGCCTGTGTTTTCAACGGATGATGTCAAAACAGCACCGACACCGTATGAAAGTGAGACAGCAGCAGCGGGCATACCGTAAATAAAGCAGGCCTTAACAGGGTTTCTGCCCTTTACCCTTGAAACAACCATTGAACTTGAGAAAAGGTAAAGTGTGATGAAAATGTAACAGAAGAGCGGCGTCATATCGCTTGCTGAGATTGAAACCTTTGTTGCGGCGAGAAATTCCGCAACGAGTTCACTGCATCCCCAGAGTGCAGGGAAAACAAAAAACATCGACACATTTGATACGATTGATTTGCCTGAAAAATGCACCTTGCCGATCATAATCATAGCAATAGCCGCAGGAATTGAGAACAGAGCCGCAATGATGCTCAAAAGATAATTATCCGTGTTACCCGGAGTTGCGTTAATCAAAGCCAAAAATGACGAACCGACAATCGCAATACCCGAAATTACTGCAAACGCACCCGAAACAAAATTCTTTTTAACGGGATATACGGGAGCCGTCTTTCTGTCAAAAAGGTTAATTAAAACACAAACCGCAAAAAGCCCGAGTATGATTTCAATTATGAAATAGTTAATGCCCGACTTGTTCATGCCGAACAACAATCCGTTGCCGTCAACTGCGAACATACTCATAATTTTAAGACCTATAGTAGCTATTACAGCCGGAATAAATGGTATAACTGAATATTTGGTTTTCATAAAAATCTCCGTTTCTGTACCGTAACAAGACAATTTTAAAAAACGACTTTGTTACACGATTATTGATATGCCGCCGAAAAATCAAACAGCAAAAACAAATACAAAATGAATTGTAAGTAATTATTATTTCGAATCAATCATATATTATTTTAAGCCAACATAACCGTTATGTCAAGAAAAAATAAGTCACAAAATACAATAGTATTATTTATTTTTTTGTGCGAAATAAAGGAGCATGGTAATGAAGGAAAAATTAATTGCAGTTGTCCTTCTGCTGATTCTCACGGCAATCCTCCCATTGCAGTTTCAAAATGTTCTGAACGGTCTTTTGCAAAACCGACAGTTTCAACATCAGATACCCCCGAAAAGCCAAAAGATTCGGGTGAAATTCTCTGTGCATTGACGGCAGGATTGTATAAGAACAGCTACTCTACCGAAACACTAAAGGCAATTGCAATTCTTATGAACACAAATTACAAAGCTAATCCCGATTCTTTCAAGGCAAATGATTTTCTGTATGAAGAAAACGCATCGGGAAGTATAAAGGATGTTTACGGTGAAATAAAAAAAGCCGCTGAGAGTGCAAAAAACAAAACGCTCCGCAAAAACAGCGAAGCGTTGTTTGTTCCCTATTCCGAAACTTCAAACGGTACTACATACAAAAACGAAAATTACAGGTATATTCACAGCGTTGCATCTCCGTGGGATTGTTACCAAACCGATTTTGACGCAAATGCCGAATGTGTCGGAGTGAGTCTTTCGGGAATTGATTACCTTTGCAAAAACGGCTACAGTGCCGAAGAAGCATTGCTGTGGTATCTTCCCGATTTTGAAATTGCTGACGATTAATTTACATAATAAGACGCAATATGTCTGAGTTTATCCCTTGCCTTCATAATGTGACGGGAAACCGTTGACGAGTTGACTCCCAGTTCTTTTGCAATCTCTTTTTCCTTTTTGCCGTTGAGATAGTAATCTACAATACAGATTCTCTGTCTTTCGGTAAGCTCGTTCAGAACAGCCATTGAAAGAATTTTTTCTTCATCTTATCACGGAGTTTTCATTTGTACTGCCGTGCCAAAATCCCGAATCCGACATTAATCTGTGTTTGTTGTTGTCTGTAATATGTATAAATTCTCTTTTCATTTTATCATACTCCGTAATATCTATCCATAAGATGATTTGAAATGTGAATGCATTCATTATAATAAATCTTGTATTTTGCAATTTTCAAATCAAGTTCTTTTTTGTTGATTTCCGATTTGCCTCTTTTTTCTGCTTTGAGTCTGTCGATAACATCCTGAATGCTGTCGGCAGTATTTTTTATATTCCATTGACCATTCAAAATAATTAACCATACCGATATCCTTTCCTTGATTTTATTCATTTAGAAGGTCGGCGGGGCTTTCAACCTTCTAATTCCATTATACAGAACATATCGAACAAATTCAAGAACATTTGTTCGATAATATAAGTGACATACATTCACTGTCCCTTTGTACGGACTATGCTCTGTTTTTCAAAATTTCTTTGTTTATGACATATAATTCGGATAATCAACAAAAAGATTTTGCGTTTTTACCAAAATTTTGGTGTGTAAATCAATTACAAAAGCATAATAAAAAGTGTATAATAAGAGTAATCGTGCAGCATTGAATGGCATAAGTCCGGATTTTCAATGCTGCACATTTTTGTGTCAAAAACATCGGAGGTTATATAATGGAAAAAACGCAAAAAATGAATAAAATGGGAACTGAAAAAATAAGCAGGCTTTTACTTACTATGGGTGTTCCGATGATAATTTCAATGGTTGTACAGGCTGTGTACAATATCGTTGACAGCTACTTTGTAAGCTGTATGAAAGATCCGAATATACCCGCACTCGGTGATTATGCGGTAAATGCACTCACGCTGGCATTTCCTGTTCAGATGCTTATGGTTGCGGTCGGAGTCGGTACGGAGTCGGCATCAACTCGATTTTGTCAAGAAGTCTTGGTGAGGGCAATAAAGAAAAGTGCAGTAAAATTTCGGGCAACTCAATTTTTCTTGCACTTTGCACCTGTGTTGTATTTGTGCTTTTCGGAATTTTTGGAGTTGACGCATACATAGCCTCACAAACAAGCGATCCGATTATCACATCAATGGCTGTTTCATATCTTAAAATCTGCACCTACAGTTCACTGGGCGTTAGTATGTACATGATTTTTGAAAAGCTGTTACAGGCAACGGATATACAATGCAGACAACAGTTGCGCAGATTGTCGGTGCGGTTGTGAACATGATACTCGATCCGATTATGATTTTCGGTTGGTGCGGTTGCCCTAAGCTCGGTATTGACGGTGCTGCTATTGCAACGGTTATAGGTCAGTTCATTTCATTCTTTATTGACGCATATTTCTATTTCAGATGCAATTCAAAGCATTTCAACACATCATTAAAGTATATGAAACCCGAAGGCAGGATTATCAGGCAGATTTATCAGGTTGGTATCCCCGCTATTATTATGCAGGCGCTTATGTCGATTTTGACATACAGCATTAATGTTATTTTTGTAAGAGTTTCAACGGATGCGGTTACGGCTTACGGTATCTACTACAAAATTCAGCAGTTTGTATTTTTTGCCGCATTCGGCATGAACAATGCGATGATTCCGATTATAGCGTTCAACTACGGCAAACAGGATAAAAAGCGAGTAAACGACAGCATTAAATACGGACTTATTTACACGGTATCAATTCTTTGTGCAGGAATTATAATTCTTCAAATTTTTGCAAAACAGATACTCGGAATATTCTCGCTTACAGAATCGACAACCGAACTTGCAAAGCTTGCAATTAGAATAATCACACCCGGATTTATATTTGTCGGTGCTAACATTGCGTATCAGGGAATTTTTCAGGCACTCGGCAACGGTGTGCATTCGCTGATACTTTCGCTTGTACGACTTATTGTTGTCCCTCTGCCCCTTGCATACATCTTTTCATGCTTTGATTTTGCATCTTCAATAATCTGGATTGCATTCCCGATCGGCGAAGCTGTAGCCTTTATCGTTGCACTTATTTTTATGGCAAATATCCGCAGAAAAAAGATTAATCCAATTAAAAATGGTGTCTAACAGTAAAAACAATATTTCTTATTGATTTACTTTTTGTTTATTTTGTATAGAGCCAATTATTAAAATCATCGTTTTTGTCGGGTAATTTAAGATTCTAAAAAAATACTGCACAAACATCTTCTTGATTTTTTGTACAGTTTGTCTTTTCGACTGTATGAATATTAGAATTGCACCCTCTCACCTTGAATTTACCCCTAAAAATCGGTATAATATAAGACAATGAACAAAGATAAAGTTCAAAACTTTAATCTTACCTGTTCATTAAATATTCGGCAAAAATGTTTGCTTCTTTATTGAAACATTCATTTTCATAAAACACACAATCGCGAAAAGGATCGTCATTTGACGGTCTTTTTTGCGTTTGGAAAAATTCATAATTACATAATTTTCTGCATAAAAATCGGAGCCGTGAAAAATCACGACTCCTTTTTTGCTTTATCTTATTTTTTCAGTATAATCAAGTGCTATCCAACCGGCACCGCTTTTGAGTTTGCCCCACTTGGCTGCACCTGCACCCGACTTTTCATCGACTATCGTGTACGCTCCGCCCTTTGGAACAGCACCGTTCACATCGTAATTTGTACCCGGACCTTTACGGATATTCACGCCGTTTGACGAGGTTATTCTCACGATATAACGCCTGAAAGCTTTATCCGAACCCGCTTTTGAACTGTCTGAGCTGCAGAGTCAGTTTTGTATTTCACATCAAAATAATTGCACATACCCTTGCAGATTGCCTCTCCGATTGCAACTGTATTCTTGCGTATCCAATCCGAGCCTGTCACAGTGTCGTGAAATTCACACTCAACATATACCGACAAAGCCTTCGGCACATTGATTTCGTAGAGATCGGTTTTGTAGCTGACTGAATCGTCCTTGCCGGGCGAGATTGCTCCGAGGGCAGACTTTACCGCCTCGGCAGCCTTTCTGCCGTTTGAGTTCAGGCAAAACACCCTTGTACCGCCCGTATATTTGCCGTTAAACGCATTAGTGTGGATCGGCATATGAATGTCTGCTTCAAACTTATCCGACTCGGGACAGCGTGTCTGCATAAGCGTACCCGACTTTGCGACCATAACATCGAATCCGCAACGCTTGAGCGCTTTGGCTGTGGCGGCGGCAATTTTGTCGCACTGAGCCATTTCATTCGTACCGCCCGTTGCATAGGTGTTGCCGTTTTGGTTAGACGGACTGAGATATATTTTTTTACTCATTGTCTTTATCTTCTCCCTCTTTTAAATTCATTACTGCCGATGCACCTGCCGCAACAGCCGCAACAGCAAGACCGATGAGAGCGTTCTTTACAACATCACCGTCGTTGAAATCAAGACCACCCAAAGCGAGCGTTACATTGGTGATAACATAACCGAGAGCAGTCTGAATAAATGTTCTGAACGCTCTTTTTAAACACGGCTTTTTTAAGCATATTTTTATTTTACTCATTATATTATATTTTCCTTTCCTTGTTTTGTTCGTTTTCCAAATCCGCTATTCTGTGTTCCGCTGTTTTGATTTTGTTGTCATTAACTGCCTCGTGCTGCTCAATAAGATATACACGCTCAACAAGATTATTATGCTTGTCAACCTTTTTTTCGAGCTGTTCAATGCGATAATTTGATAATCTTGACGCTGTAAAAATGCCTGCAAGTGAGCCGGCAAGAGTTCCTGCAAATGAAATCAACGCTATAAGAATTTGGTCTGTCAAAAAAATCACCTCCCACTTACAGGCTCAAAAAAGGAGAAATTGCACTAAACAATGCAATTTCTCCGAAATTTCTTTATATTTATTTTTTAAAACGATTATTTTTTCTTTATAAGAATTATAGCAACGGTTTAAGATACTGTCCCGTAAATGATTTTTCAACCTTTGCAACCTGTTCGGGAGTGCCTTTGGCAACGATTGTACCGCCGCCGTCACCGCCCTCGGGACCGAGGTCGATAAGATAATCGGCTGTCTTGATAAGGTCAAGGTTGTGTTCAATTACAACAACCGTGTTTCCGCCGTCAACAAGAAGCTGAAGAACATCAACAAGTCTGTGTACATCGGCAATGTGCAAGCCCGTTGTCGGCTCGTCAAGAATATAAATTGTCTTGCCCGTACTGCGTTTTGAAAGCTCTGTTGCAAGCTTTACACGCTGAGCCTCACCGCCCGAAAGCGTTGTTGCAGGCTGACCGAGCTTTATATAACCAAGACCCACTTCATACAGGGTTTTCAGCTTTCTGTAAATCTTCGGGATATTTGAGAAGAACTCCATTCCCTCCTTAACGGACATTTCAAGAACATCATTAATTGACTTGCCCTTGTACTTTACTTCGAGGGTTTCACGGTTATATCTCTTGCCCTTGCAGACCTCACACGGAACATAAACATCTGACAAAAAGTGCATTTCAATCTTGATAATACCGTCACCCTGACAAGCCTCACATCTGCCGCCCTTTACATTGAATGAAAATCTGCTTGGTGTAAAACCACGCATTTTCGCATCTGTTGTAGCGGCATAAAGCATTCTGATATCCGTAAACACACCTGTGTATGTTGCAGGATTTGAACGGGGAGTTCTGCCGATAGGACTTTGGTCAATTGCAATTACCTTGTCAAGATTTTCCATACCCTTAATTTCCTTGTGCTTGCCGGGAATTGTCTTTGCTCGATTAAGGTCACGGGCAAGGGCTTTGTAAAGAATTTCGTTTACAAGTGAGCTTTTGCCCGAACCCGAAACACCTGTTACGCAGACAAATTCACCTAGCGGAATTTTAACATTGATATTTTTAAGGTTATTTTCAGCCGCTCCTCTGACTTCAAGGAAAAGTCCGTTGCCTTTTCTGCGCTTTTCGGGAACGGGAACTTTGCGTTCGCCCGAAAGATACTTGCCTGTGATTGAATTCGGACATTGCTTAATCTTTTCAACATCACCGACACAAACAATTTCACCGCCGTGAATACCTGCCCCGGGGCCTACATCCACAATGCAATCTGCGGCATACATAGTGTCCTCATCGTGTTCAACAACGATAACAGTATTTCCGAGGTCACGAAGTCGCTTTTTTAAGGTTGCAAGAAGTTTTTCATTGTCACGCTGATGAAGTCCGATACTCGGCTCGTCAAGAATATACAACACACCCATAAGCGAACTGCCGATTTGCGTTGCAAGGCGGATTCGCTGACTTTCACCGCCGCTGAGTGTTCCCGAGCTTCTTGAAAGAGTAAGGTAGCCGAGTCCTACGCTCTTGAGGAAGTTAAGCCTTTCGTTAATTTCTTTTATAATTTCAGCACCGATAATCTGCTCTTTTTCCGTAAGCTTGAGCTGACCTACAAAGTCGAGTGCGTCAATAACCGACATTTTGCAGAAATCGGCAATGTTAAGTCCGCCGACTGTTACTGCAAGGCTTTCGGCTGAAAGTCTGTCGCCGTGACAGAGATCGCACGGAATTTCTGCCATATACGAACGGATTTCATCCTTAATCCAGTTACTGCTTGTGTCACGATAACGGCGTTCAAGGTTGTTGATTATACCCTCAAATTTATGCTGATAAGTACCTCCGCCGTAAACCGATTTTTTATTGATTGTCAGCTCATCATCACCTGTGCCGTAGAGGATTTTGTCGATAGTTTCCTTCGGGAGATTTTCAAGCGGTTCATCAAGCGAAAAATTGTACTTTTTCGCTAAAGCCTCCATATACATTGCGGCAATTGTACTGCCTTCCATTGCCCAACCGCTGCCCTTGATACCGCCGTCACGGATACTCTTTGACATATCGGGAATAATTTTGTTCTCATCAATTTTGAGAAATACGCCGAGTCCCGTACACTTTGGGCACGCACCGAACGGATTGTTGAATGAAAACATTCTCGGTGAAAGCTCGTCAATGCTCACACCGTGTTCGGGGCAGGCATATTTTTGTGAAAAAGTCACATCCTCATCGCCGTTGAAGTTCACCATAACAAGACCGCCGCCAAGCTTTGACGCTGTTTCGATGCTGTCTGAAAGTCTTGATGCTATTTCAGGCTTGATTACAAGACGGTCAACAATGATTTCTATATTATGCTTTTTATTTTTCTCAATCGGAATATTTTCTGACAAATCATAGATGATCCCGTCAACTCTTGCACGGACATAACCCGATTTTCCGGCACTGTCAAGAACCTTTGCGTGTTCGCCCTTTCTGCCCCTTACAACGGGAGCCATAACCTGAATTTTCGTACCCGTTTCATAGGTCATAATCTTATCGACAATCTGGTCAACTGTCTGCTGACGGATTTCCCTTCCGCAAACCGTACAATGCGGAACACCTATTCTTGCGTACAAAAGGCGGAGATAATCGTAAATTTCCGTAACCGTACCAACCGTTGAACGGGGATTCTTTGAAGTAGTCTTCTGATCGATTGATATTGCAGGCGAAAGTCCCTCTATGCTTTCAACATTAGGCTTATCCATCTGACCGAGAAACATTCTTGCATAGGAAGAAAGGCTTTCAACATATCTTCTCTGTCCCTCGGCATAGATTGTGTCAAACGCAAGCGAGCTTTTTGCCCGAACCCGAAAGTCCTGTAATTACGACAAGTTTGTTACGGGGAATTTCAACATTTACATTTTTGAGGTTATGCTCTTTTGCACCTCTCACAATAATTTTATCCTGTGCCATTTCATCTACCCTTTACTGTGTCAAACACCTGACACAACTTCATACATTCGTTTAAATATTGATTCATATACACGCATAGCCTCTCATCACGAGAGGCTATGTTTATTTGATATTAACCTTCTGTGGACTCGTCTACCTTTGTTTCGGCTGAGGGTTCTTTGTCGGCAGTTTCCTGCTCAACTTCTTCGGGTTCTTTATATGTGCCGTTCATTACGGCAGTAAAGTCCTCACTGCCCATCTTCTCATGCTTGATAAGATATTTTGCAATGTCGTGGAGTTTATCCATATTATCGCTGAGAATCTTAGTAGCGTCGCCATATGCCTTGTTGACCATATCAAGAACAAGCTGATCGATTTTAGCTGCGGTAGCCTCGGAATAATCCTGAGTTCTGCTGCCCATATCTCTGCCGAGGAATACGGAATTGTTGTCTGTGCCGTAGCATACACAACCGAGTTCCTTAGTCATACCGTACTTTGTAACCATTGCACGGGCTGTTTTTGTAGCCTTTTCAATATCGTTTGACGCACCTGTTGAGATGTCATCCATAATAAGTTCTTCGGCAACTCGACCGCCAAGACTTACAACGATATCCTCATACATACCTCTGCGTGAGTTGTATGACTTGTCCTCACTCGGGAGCGGCATTGTGTAACCGCCTGCCATACCTGTCGGAATAATTGAAATCTCGTGAACAGGGTCCTGAGTTTCGAGCTTATCAAAGAGAATTGCGTGACCTGCCTCATGATAGGCTGTGAGCTTTTTCTCTTTCTCACTCATTACTTTGCTCTTTTTCTCTGCACCGACAACAACCTTGACTGTTGCCTCCTTGATTTCGTCCATAGTAATGGCTTTTTATCTTTTCTTGCGGCAAGAAGTGCGGCCTCATTAAGAAGATTTTCAAGGTCTGCACCTGTAAATCCGGCTGTTGTTTTAGCGATAGTCTTGAGATTTACATCGGGTGCAAGAGGCTTCTTTCTTGCATGAACCCTGAGGATAGCCTCACGGCCGTTTACATCGGGATAGCTTACAACAACCTGACGGTCAAATCTGCCCGGACGCATAAGAGCCGGATCGAGAACATCGGGTCTGTTGGTTGCGGCAATAAGGATTACACCTTCATTTGCACCGAAACCGTCCATTTCAACAAGAAGCTGGTTAAGCGTCTGCTCACGCTCATCGTTGCCGCCGCCAAGACCTGCGCCTCTCTGGCGACCTACGGCGTCAATCTCATCAATAAAGATGATACAAGGTGAGTTTTTCTTTGCCTGATCAAAGAGGTCACGAACACGGGACGCACCGACACCGACAAACATCTCAACAAAGTCTGAACCTGAAATTGAGAAGAACGGCACACCTGCCTCACCTGCAACAGCTCTTGCAAGCAACGTTTTACCTGTACCCGGAGGGCCTACAAGGAGAACGCCCTTTGGTATTCTTGCGCCGAGTTTGTTATACTTTTCAGGAGCCTTGAGGAACTCAACAACCTCTGCAAGCTCTTCCTTTTTCTTCATCGGCACCTGCAACATCATCAAATGTTGTCTTGCGCTTTTCATCGTTTGTATTCTTAATCTTGGCCTTGCCAAAGCTCATTTCCTTGCCGCCAAGACCGCCGCCGCCCATTTTCTTCATAATGAGCACCCAGGCAACGATGAGAATAATCATAATGATTAGTGTCGGAATCATTTCCATAAGTATGGAATTATCCGTTGCACGGGTAAGGTTATGCGGAATTTCATCAGTTGACGCCGGATTGTAGTACGGCTTGATGTCATCAAGGAAACGCTGAATATCGGCAAGCTGTCCTTTTACAACAATCTTTGATTTTTTGCTGTTTGACTGGGTTTTCTGCTGTTCGGTTGCGGGCTGAGTAGCAGTTGTTGCAGATTGAGAGTCGGAATCGGTTGATTTGATAGGACTCATGCCCTCTTTAAGGGTAATTTCAATCTGACCTGAACCGTAGTCAATGTTAAAGCTGTCAACCATATCCTGAACAAAATACTGCTCAAGCTCCGAGGTTTTCGGTGAAGTTGACTTATTTGTGCTCAGCACAGCCGCTGTTATAATGATTATCAGAATGGGAATTCCGAGATAAAGCAGCAGATTGCGCACTTTCTTTTTATTGTCCAATGCTGTCACTCCTCTGTATAGTATTATTTTTCCGAGGTGGAAATATGTAATGCCACGAAAATTTGCGGCTTATTTTCGCATTAAAATCACGAATAAACTGACGGCTTTAATACGCCTACATAAGGAAGATTTCTGTACTTTTCGTCATAGTCAAGACCGTAGCCGACGATAAATTCATCAGGAATTACCGCACCTGCGTAGTCAATATGGATATCGGCAACCCGTCTGTCCGGCTTGTTGAAAAGTGTACAGAGCTTTTACTGATTTTGCCTTCTTGGCTTTGAGATATTTTGTGATAAAGTCAAGAGTATTGCCTGAGTCGATAATATCCTCAACAATGAGAATATCCTTGCCCTCAACAGACTGGGAAATATCCTTCTGAATATTAACTCTGCCTGAGCTTACAGTACCGCTGCCGTAGCTTGAAGCAACGATAAAGTCGATTGAAAAATCAAGATTAACCTTTCTCATAAGGTCAACCATAAAGGCAACGCTGCCCTTGAGCAGACCGACCATTATAAAATCTTTGTCATTATAATCTTTTTTCAATCTGTTTTGCAATAGTGTTCACAATATTTTCAATATCTTTTTCCGAATACAGAATTTTTTCAATATCCTTATGCATAATTAACCCTCTTTGTCTATATTTATGAGTAATTTTTCGGTTTTTTCGGTGTCATCTGCCTTTCCCTGCAATGAAACACCAAGCTTTTCACACCACAAAACGGTGTTGGATACCGCAAGCAGTAACAGCCTGTCCCTCATTTCGGACGGGATTTTCTGTTCGTTAAAAACCTTGCGGAGCGGTTTTGTGACCATGCGGTCCGGATATGTAAACCTGTCACCTGCTCTGCATGTGCGAAAACAGGATTTTCGCCAAGCCGCTTTTTGGAAACGAGGTTATTTTGATTTGTTACTTTTTCGGTAACTTCATTTACCGTGTATATTTTTCCGTCATAAGAAAAAGTCATATTATTCTTTAACGGAATTTCATTAAAATCAGGGGAGTTTTTAGGACATACAAAGCGGAGTATTCCCTGTTTTGAAACGGCTGTGCATTGTTTTGACAGTTCAACGCTTCCTCCGTTTCTGATTATTTCACACAATAGTAGAATTGTTTTTTTCTTTCGGGAGAAATGTTGCAATTATTCTTTAACAGAATAAACAACATTTCCTTCAGAACGGCAGAATCAAGGCTCAACAGCTTTTTGCAGTCGTAGCCAAAATCACCTTTGCAGTCACGCATGGCTTTTTCGGCACATTTCTTAATGAAAGCAGCCGATTCTCCTGCATTTTCACTCAAGCCTAAAGCCGTCCGTTCAAAAGAAGGATTCAGCTTTTTAAGACACGGAATAATGTTATGCCTAATGTAATTTCGTGTGTAATCATCGGCAAGATTCGTACTGTCGGTAACATATTCAAGGTTGTTTTCCTCGCAATAGCTTTCAATGTCACCTCTCGAAAGTTCAATCAGCGGTCTGATTATGTTCCCCCGTTTTGGAGGAATTGCCGACAAGCCTGTCAAAGACGCACCCCTTGCAATATTGAATATCAGCGTTTCGGCATTGTCGGATGCCGTGTGAGCGGTTGCAATCTTTGCACAAAGTTTTTGCGAAAGTTCTTCAAAGAAAGCGTAGCGGACATTTCTTCCGCAAAGCTCTTCGCTGATTTTCTGCTGTTTGGCAAGCGTGGGAACATCAACGCTTTTTATGAAAAGTTCCGTGTTAAATTTCTTACAAAGAATTTTGCAGAAATTTTCATCACGCTTTGCCTCATCACCACGGATATTGTGGTTGATATGAGCGGCATAAATCGAAAGATTGTATTTTTCTTTCAGAGAAACAAAAACGCTTAACAAAGCCGTGGAATCAGCTCCGCCCGAAAGTGCAACGATTACGCTGTCGCCTTTTTCAAGCAAGCCGTATTTTTCAACGGTTGCTGTAACACGGTTAAGCATCTCGGTTGTCCGTTCCCGTAAAGCGCATGAACTCGCCCTGCCAATGCAGTTTTACAATATTAGTTTCACCGTGACGGTTCTTTGCTACGATACACTCGCCCGAATTCATATCGGCTGTCGGTGCGGCAGAATCCTCTCCGCTCTCTTTGTCATAGTAGCCCTCACGATAAAGGAACAATACGATATCGGCATCCTGCTCGATAGAACCCGAATCTCTCAGGTCGGCAATCTGCGGTCTGTGGTCATCACGCTTTTCTGCAGCACGGGAAAGCTGTGACAGGGTGATTACGGGAACATTCATTTCCTTTGCAAGAATTTTCAGATTTCGTGTAATTTCCGAAATTTCATTTACACGGCTGTCAATCTTTCTGCTGCTCGACATAAGCTGAAGATAGTCGATTACAACGAGATCAAGGTTGTGAAGTCGGCGAAGTCTTGACTTCATCTCAGGAATTGTAATACCAGGAGTATCGTCAAGATAGAGGTCGGTTTTGCTGAGAATATCGCTTGCGGGGATAAGTCTTGACCACTCCTCCTCGGTAAGCTGACCTGTTCTCAGTTTTGTACCGCCGATAAGCGCCTCACTTGAAAGCAGACGGCTTGCAAGCTGTTCCTTTGACATTTCAAGCGAGAAAAACGCAACGGTCTTTTTTAGACTTACACGCAACATTTCGTGCAATATTGAGTGCGAAACTCGTTTTACCCATACCCGGTCGGGCGGCAAGAATGATAAGGTCGGAACGGTTAAGTCCCGTAATCATTCGGTCAAGGTCGCCTATGCCCGTTGGGATAGGTTTCATACTGTTGTCGGTTTCGCTGTTGAGTGCGTCAAGTCGGTCAAAAGTCTGTAAAATTACCGAGTTGATACGCTCAAGACCGTGCTTTTCATTGCCCTGTCTGATGTCAAAAATCTTCTGTTCTGCCGAATCAATCAGAACCGAGGGATCATCATTGCCTGCAGTTGCGTCATCAATAATTTCTCGGGACGCCGTAATAAGTCTGCGAACATTGTACTTTTCCGCAATAATCTTCGCATACTCCTCGGCATTTGAAATTGACGGACAATTGTTGACAAGATCCATAAGGTAGGTTTTTCCCGTTGTCTCGTCAAAAGCCTTATTCTGTTTTAATTTTTCAAGCAGAGTGACAAAGTCGATGCTAAGGCCGAGTCCGATCATCTCCTGCATCTGTGCAAAAATCAGCTTGTGCAAAGAAACATAGAAATAATCGGGGCTTTTCAGAGTATCAACAACCTTGTCAAAGGTGTCGCTTTCAAGAATGATTGCACCTAAAACCGCTTGTTCCGCTTCGGGGCTGTACGGCAGATGAAGTCCGTCATAACTGCCCGCAAAATTTAAATCAGCCATTTTTACTCCTGTTTATTATGCCTCGGATACCTGAACATCAATCTTTGCAGAAACGCCTGTAAAGAGCTTTACCTCTGCGTGATATGTACCGAATTCCTTAATGTCGCAGTCAAGAACAACCTTGCGCTTGTCAACATCAATGTTGTACTGCTTTTTGATTTCCTCGGCAACCTGCTTTGAAGTTACGCTGCCGAAAAGTCTGCCGCCCTGTCCTGCTTTTGCAGTCATCTTGAAGGTTTTGCCCTCAAGAGTCTTTTTTTTATCATGTTCTGCCTGAGCCTTTTGGGTTGCAATTTTATAATTTTTGGAATTCTCGGCATTCTTATATTCATTCATAGCCTGAGCGTTTGCCTCTTTTGCAAGCTTTCTCGGAAGGAGAAAGTTTCTTGCATAGCCGTCAGACGCTTCAACAAGCTCGCCTTTTTGCCGAGTGATTTTACATCCTGCATTAAAATTACTTTCATAACCAATCAACCTTTCTTACGAGTTTTCCTCATCATCAAGTGTGTTGTCAATTTCAGACAGCAACTGTTGATAAGCAAGCTCTTTTGTAGTGCTTTTAAGCTGTGTCGCCGCCATGGTCTGATGACCGCCGCCGCCAAGCTTTTCCATTATAATCTGAACATTAACATTACCGTAGCTTCTTGCTGAAATGTTAATTTGACTGTTGTCTTCAAAAAGAACGAAGGATGCGTCAACACCTTTGAGGTTGAGCATTTCATCAGCCGCCTGAGCCGACGCAAGCCTTATATCGCCGTCACCGCTCGGCGCAATCGAAATTGCACAGCCACGGTAAACATGAGCCTTGCACACAATGTCAACCTTTTTCACGGTAGGTTTCGATATTATCGGAGAACATACCCTTTACGGTGAGTGTGTTTGCACCCCTTTTTTCAGATAAGCCGCCGCCTCAAATGTGCGCACACCTGTTTTAACGGCAAAATTCTTTTTGTGTCAAGTGTAATGCCTGCAAGCATTGCGTCAGCCTGAACATATGTGAGCGGAGAATCATCAAGACAGCTGATTATTTCACTGCACATTTCACAGGTTGAAGACGCCGAGGGTTCGTGACAGAACACAAGAGCGTTGTTTATGTAATCAACCGCCTTTCTGTGGTGGTCGATAATGATAACCTTTTTACATTTTTCGTAGAGCTCCGTACTTTCAAGAGAACGCTTTAGGTGCGTATCAACTATAATGAGAAGCGACTTCTGGGTAAGTCCCGAAAGAGCGGCTTCCGGAGAGATGAATATATCGGTGTCAAGCTTTTCATCAGTATATTCAATAAGCTGTTTTGCCATTGAGGTTTCTCGGTTAATGACAACCTTTGAATAACGCTTGAAAGTTTTCTCCATTATGCATTGAAGTCCGATTGCCGCACCTACACAGTCAAGGTCGGAAAACTTGTGTCCCATAATAAAGACCTTGTCGCAGTCGGCAACAACACGGCTGATTGCGTTTGCAATAACTCTCATACGCACCTTGCTTGCCTTTTCCGCTGCGGCAACCTTTCCGCCGAAGAACTCGTATGTATTGTCTTTTTTAATGACAGCAACCTGATCGCCGCCTCTGCCCAGTGCCATTTCAAGGGCTTTCCTTGCGTTGAGCTCGCTCTCTTTGATGTTATTATAACCTCGGCAAAGACCTACCGAGATTGACGCACTGTGGTTGTTTATCGTAATTCCTCGGATAGTTTTAAGAATCGGAAACTTATCGGCTGCCATTTTTTTCAACATCGGCATCTCTGAAAATTATCATATAACGGTTGTTGCCGATTTTTTTTGTAAAGAGCCGAATACTGCTCAGCCCACTTTTGCAGGCAAACCTCAATATCGAGCATTGCCTCGGAAAACGACTCGTCCGAGTTATCGGAAAAAGTCCTCTGCATTATCAAAAACGGCAATCGCAACGCACGGCTTGGAAGCAAGATATTCCCTTGTAATCTGCTTGTAATAGGTGTTTTCGATAAATTCACAGACAGCGCCCTCGCCTGTAGAACGGCAATAAACCGTGTATTCTCTGCCGTCAATGGCAACATCACAGCCCTCACCCTTTTTCAGGCAGTCAATTTCTTTTCCCGAAAGGTAGGCTTTGATATTATCGCCCTCTGCACCCTTTCCGCCGCACATAGCCTTGCGGAATCGTGAATTGCACCATACAATGTCACCCTGTCTGCCTATAACGGCAACAGGACAAATGAATTTTTCAAGGTAATCTTCGTTAATACCCTTTATACTTCCGACTATATTTTTTACCGTACTTTTTACATAGCTTGTAAATCGCAATGAAGTTATAAGCACAACGGCTAAGGAAAGAACAGACACACCGAGTTCGATATAGAACACAACAGGCGAATAGTCATAGCTGACAACAGCCATGGCAAACATTATCACCGAAAAATTATGAACCACGGTGTAAGCGTCCAATTTCTTTTTTCTCATGTCAAACCTCTGTTAATAACAAAATAGCAAAAAAAATAAATCAGCGAATAAAACTTAAACCTCCTGAAGAATAGGAAGAATCATCGGAGCTCTCCTTGTACGCTGACCGATAAGTTTTGAAACATCATCCTTGATTCTGTTCTTAATAATGCCCCATTCGTGAACATTATTCTCTGCACAATCCTCAAGAATTGCAAGAGCGGTCTGCTTGACCTCTTCAAGAAGTCTTTCGCTCTCACGAACATATACAAATCCTCTTGAAACAATATCGGGGCCGCTGATAACATGACCGTCATAAACATCAAGAGAAGCAACAATAATGATAAGTCCGTCCTGTCCGAGGTGCTTTCTGTCACGAAGAACGATACTTCCGACATCACCAACGCCAAGACCGTCAACGAACACCTTGCCTGCCTGAACAGGCGGAAGCTCTTTCATATAATCCTCGTTGATTTCAAGAACACTTCCGACATCACCGATATAAATGTTCTTGCGTTCCATACCGAGAAACATTGCAAGGTCGGCATGTTTTCTGAGGTGTTTCTGTTCGCCGTGATCAGGGATAAAATACTTTGGCTTTACAAGCTTCTGCATGATTTTGAGTTCCTCCTGACAGGCATGACCTGAAACATGAACTTCATACATTGACTCATAAATTACCTTACAACCCTTTTTTAAGAAGTTCGTCAACAACATTGCCGACTGTTTTCTCATTACCGGGAATCGGATTGGCTGAAATTATGATGAAATCACCCTCACCGACCATTACCTTGCGGTGGTCTGAATATGCCATTCTTGAAAGTGCGCTCATCGGCTCGCCCTGACTGCCTGTTGTAACAAGAACAACCTGCTGCGGCATATACTTGTCGAGCATATCAATATCGATAAGAATATTTTCGGGAAGATGAAGATATCCGAGCTTTTGTGCAACATCCATATAGTTGACCATACTTCTGCCCGAAAAAGCAACCTTCCTTCCGTACTTTTCTGCACAGTCAATAATCTGCTGAACACGGTTTACATTTGACGCAAAAGTTGCAATTATAATTCTGTAATTTTCCGCACTCTTGAAAAGATTATCAAGGCTGTCGGATACAGTTCTTTCCGTAGGGGTGTATCCGGGTCTTTCTGCATTTGTACTCTCCGAAAGAAGTGCAAGAACACCTTCGTCGCCCACTCTTGCAAAGCTTGAAAGGTCAATCATATCACCCGTGATAGGTGTGCAGTCAATCTTGAAGTCGCCCGTGTGAACAATAGTACCGCCCGGAGTGTGAATTGCAAAAGCAACAGCATCGGGAATCGAATGGTTTACATGAATGAAGTCAATCTTCATACAACCGAGCTTTATTGACTGACCTGCATTTATTACATTAAGCTGAGATTGATTGTAAAGACTATGCTCCTTGAGCTTGTTGCCTACAAGACCGAGCGTAAGCGGTGTACCGTAAATCGGAACATTCACCTTTGAAAGAAGAAAAGGCAAACCGCCGATGTGATCCTCATGTCCGTGTGTAAGAATAATACCCTTAACTCTGTCGGCATTCTGTTCAATATATGTGAAATCCGGAATTACAAGGTCAACGCCGAGCATATCCCCGTCAGGAAATGCCATACCGCAGTCGATGATGATTATATCGTTTCACATTCAACAAGGGTGATGTTCTTGCCTATTTCGTTAAGACCGCCGAGAAATGCAATCTTAATTGACGGCTTCTGAGCATTCTTTTTGGATAACCCTTTAACTTTGACGGATATTTCTTTTTGCTGTAATTTGACTTTCCGTTCGATTTCGGCTGAAATCCGTCATCATTTTTCTTATAGTAAGCGTTGTAGGAATTTTTACCCGAACCGCTCTTTTTTTGAAGCATTATTTTTAGAGTATTGCTTCACATTTTTTTGCCTTTTGAGTACCTTGACTGTTTAAGCATAAAGTTTTCGTTCCTCTTTTCTGTACTCACAAATCTACCTCCGTTTTCTGAAATATGTACTGAATAAAAAGAAAAATAAATATATCAAAGACCTCTGAGCGCCCGTGAGGTCTTAATTTATTTATAAAATAAATTCTCCGTTCTGATAACGGTGAACATCTGTATTTATAATAATATCCGCAAAATATACGAATTTTATTCCCGTAATTATGGCAACACATAGCTACCCTATCATAGTTTTTCATTTTATTTTACCGCATATCCTACTGCAATGTCAAGAAATTTTCATAACAAACACAAAATCCAAGGCTTGCAATCCGCATAACAAAGGCAATTTTATGCATAAAAATTTGAAATTTCCGTAAAATAAAACCCGTAAGCGATTTTTTTAATAGCAATATTATGTATAAATTTCAAAATTTGTTCAAACACCTACCAAAGTTATCAGAATTATATCAAATAATGGGTTGCAATTGTCGTTTCAGCGTATTATAATCTATAGTGCGGATTTTAATATTTTGAATAATTAGTACACTCTGAATTAAAGGAGAATTATTTTTGAAACAAGTTGAAATTTTTACAGACGGTGCTTGCAGCGGAAATCCCGGCCCCGGCGGTTGGGGTGCTGTTTTAAGATATAACGGTCACGAAAAGGAAATTTCAGGCGGTGAGGCAAACACAACCAACAACCGTATGGAGCTTTCGGCTGTTATCAATGCACTTGCTCTGCTCAAAGAACCGTGCAAGGTAACGCTTTACAGCGACTCGCAGTATGTTTGCAACGCACTAAAGCTCGGTTGGGCTAAAAGTGGAAAGCAAACAACTGGATGCGTAATAAAAAAGAAAAGGCTTTGAACCCCGAACTTTGGGACAGGCTTCTTACCCTGTATGATACTCACGAGGTTGAAATTGTGTGGGTAAAAAGGACACGCAGGTCATCCCGAAAACGAGCGTTGCGACCGACTTGCCGTTGCAGCCGCAAAACAATTTGCATAACAATAAACTTATATAAAGGTGGATATAAAATGAGATATGTTTACGCCGACAACTCGGCTACTACAGCACTTTCGCCGAAGGTGCTTGAAAAAATGATGCCATACCTCACCGAGGTTTACGGAAACCCGTCAAGCATTTATACAATCGGTGCAAAGGCAAGGGCTGCCGTAGAAACTGCAAGAGAAAACATCGCAAAGAATCTCGGTGCGGCTAACCCGAATGAAATTTACTTTTACCTCAGGCGGAAGTGAATCCGACAACTGGGCACTCAAGGGTGTTTGTCACGCTCTAAAGGCAAAGGGCAAAAAGCACATCATTACTTCAAAGTTTGAGCATCACGCTATTCTTCACACATGTGAGGCTCTTGAAAAGGAAGGCTTTGAGGTTACTTATCTTGATGTTTACGAAAACGGTATTGTTCATCCCGAGGATGTTGAAAATGCAATTCGTGAGGATACGGCTATAGTTTCGATTATGTATGCAAACAACGAAATCGGTACAATTCAGCCGATTTCCGAAATCGGTGCAATTTGCAGAAAGCACGGTGTTCTTTTCCATACAGACGCAGTTCAGGCGGCAGGTTATGTGAAGATTGATGTTCAGAAAGAAAACATTGACCTTCTTTCAATGACAGCACACAAGCTCCACGGACCGAAGGGTTGCGGTCTTCTCTACATCAGAAAAGGCGTAAGAATTGAAAACCTCATCTGCGGCGGTGCTCAGGAGAGAAACAAGCGTGCCGGTACCGAAAATGTTGCAGGCATCGTAGGTCTTGATGCCGCACTTCAGCTTGCAGTTGACGGTATGGACGAAAGAAACGCAAAGCTTGAAAAGATGCGTGACAGACTTATTGACGGTCTTTTTAAAGATTGAGCGTTCAAGAATCAACGGTGACAGAGTTCACAGACTCCCCGGCAATGTCAATATGTGCTTTGAGGGTATTGAGGGTGAAAGCCTTCTTTTAAGACTTGACCTCAAGGGTGTTTCGGCATCATCGGGTTCTGCTTGTACATCGGGCAGTCTTGATCCGAGTCATGTACTTCTTGCAATCGGTCTTCCCCACGAAATTGCTCACGGCAGTATGCGTCTTTCATTCTCTGACGACAATACAGAGGAAGATATTGATTATATTCTTGAAATCGTTCCCGAAATTGTTTCGTACCTCAGAAGTATGTCACCTCTTTGGGGAAAAGATTAAAAAGCAGGAAGCTCAGGGTTGATTGACAACCCGTTAAAATTCGTATAGAATTGAATAGATATTCGGCAACAATATATTCAGGAGGATTAAAATGGCTTATTCGGAAAAAGTAATGGATCATTTCGCTAATCCGAGAAATGTAGGCGAAATTGAAAACGCAGACGGCATTGGCGAGGTCGGTAACTCAAAAATGCGGCGATATTATGAAAATGTACATTAAGGTTGATAACGATATCATCACAGATGTAAAATTTAAAACATTCGGTTGCGGTGCGGCTATTGCAACAAGCAGTATGGCAACAGAGCTTATCAAGGGCAAGTCAATCAATGACGCTCTCAAGCTCACAAACAAGGCGGTTATGGAGGCTCTTGACGGACTTCCGCCTGTCAAGGTTCACTGCTCTGTTCTTGCAGAACAAGCAATCAAGGCAGCTGTTTCGGACTACTACAAAAAAGAAGAGGCGTTGATCCCGAGCCAATCGTGGGCAATGTTCCCGAATGTGACAGCTGTGGCTGTGAAGGCTGATTAACTTAAAATCATACATCTGCCCGACTGCGTAAAAGTCGGGCATTTTTTTGCTCCCGATTATACCGTAGAATCAGTTGCACAAAAAAACGATTGAAATCCGAAAGGAAATCAATCGTTTTTTATTTGTGTGATTATTATTTTGCAATATATCAGCCGATTGCGGCATTAAAGATTTTTTCGCTGCTTTTCATCAATCTGTCAACCGCCTGCTGACCGCATTTTTTGGCAATACATTCGATTGCATCGGAATAAAGCTCAGGTGTATTATGATTGAGTGAATGTGCGTCCGTACCGATAATGTCGATAAGTCCTGCACCTACAAGCTTTAACATTCTGCGGCGTTTCATCATTGGAGCTTTCTTTGTGTAATTTGAAATATTTGTCTGAATAACAACACCGAGCCGTTTTAAATCTTCAATCACATCAGGATTGTCAACAAGAAAGCTGTAACGCTCAACATGAGGAATTACGGGAATAAGTCCCTGTTCGCTCATAAGCCTGTCGAGCATTTCATACGAATTGTCCGAAAATGTTGCATTATACGGAAACTCAGTGAGAATATAGTTTGAATTTCCGTAGTTTATACCTTTGATATTTTCATTGTTGAAAAGATACTTTGTAACATAAACCTCTGTTCCGAGAACGATATTCATACCGTTCGGAATGTGCGGCTTGAATTTTTCAAACTTTTCCGCCCTCTCGGCAATAAAATCTTCAAGGCTGATTTCATTTGTATAAAAATGAGGTGTAAGACAAACATTCGTTACTCCCTGATTTTTAAGACAGGAGAGCAACTCCAGACTGTCCTCAACCGTTTTTGCACCGTCATCTATACCCGGAAGAATATGAGAGTGCATATCGAAAAGCTGCATACCGTTCACCAATTAAAGTGCCTCACAAACACGGTCGCCCATTTCGTCACAGCCAACCTTTGTGAAACCCTCTTCATAGATATCGGGCGTACGGTAGGTTTCAAGAACCTTTGCAACAGCTGCCTCAATTGCGTCTGCCGCCTCGCTCTGATCAAGTGAATAACGGAGCATCATTGCAACAGAAAGAATTGTAGCAAGCGGATTTGCGATATTCTGACCTGCAATGTCAGGAGCAGAACCGTGGATAGGCTCATAAAGACCGAGCTTGCTGCCCGAAAGGCTTGCAGATGCGAGCATACCGATTGAGCCGGCAATCATTGATGCCTCGTCAGAAAGAATATCACCGAAGATATTTGATGTGAGAATAACATCAAACTGGCGGGGATTTCTTACAAGCTGCATAGCGCAGTTGTCAACATACATATGGTTAAGCTCAACCTCGGGATAATCCTCGGCAACTCTCTTAACTGTTTCTCTCCAAAGTCTTGAAGATTCAAGAACATTTGCCTTATCAACGCTTGTGAGCTTTTTTTTATTTCTCTTCATAGCAAGGTCAAAAGCAACTCTTGCAATTCTCTCGACCTCACCGACTGTGTACATTTCCGTATCCCAAGCCGCAGGCTGACCGTTAACTTCTTTTCTGCCTCTTTCGCCAAAGTAGATACCGCCTGTAAGCCCCCGAACAATCATAACATCGAGGTTGCCGCCGATAATTTCATCCTTGATAGGTGATGCACTTTTGAGCGGTCCGAAAATAACCGACGGACGAAGATTTGCGAAAAGTCCGAGTGCGCCTCTGATACCGAGAAGTCCTGCCTCGGGACGGTTGTTACCCGGCTGTGAATCCCACTTAGGACCGCCTACCGCACCGAGAAGCACGCTGTCCGACGCCTTACACTTTGCAACTGTTTCATCGGGGAGCGGAACGCCTGTTGCGTCAATAGCACAACCGCCGAGAAGTGCCTCGTCATATGTAACACCAAAACCAAATTTTTCAGCGGCACAATCAAGAACCTTTACAGCCTGATTTACGATTTCAGGACCGATACCGTCGCCCTTTAAAAAGAGTAATTTTATAATCTGCCATTTTTATATCTCCTTAATCAATTGTTTATCAATGGATATTATCCCACAATATACGGCAAAAGATTGTAAACTGTGCTACAATTCTGCCAAAGTTTCAAAAAATCAGTCATTCTCCGACGGAAGCGGAATCGTCTGAAAAACTTCACAGACTTTATCCCTCTGCCAAAGTACGGGAGTAACTCTGAGTGAATAGCCGAAACCGTTGTCCATTGTCCATTCAAACGGTTTTGCCTGCGGAAGTCCGTAGACTGCAAGCAAGGTCATAATAACACCGCCGTGAGTGACAATTACACTTTCGGTTGTGCCTGTTTTCATAAGTCCCTCAACAATGCTTTCAAACATTTTGCATACTCTGCGTGTAAAATCGGCATTGCTCTCCCCCCTCGGAGGTTTTACGGAAGAATCGCCTGCAAGCCACTTTTTAAAATCGGGATCGTTTTTCAGCTCATCGGCAGTTTTGCCCTCCCATTCACCGAAATTACATTCGGAAAGGTTGTCGATAACAAGCGGATTTTGTTCGGGATAAGAATTTTTGCGGTTTCGGTACAACGCTTTAACGGACTTGTGAACACAACCTGCGTACCCGGATATTTGTACTCATAATCGAGTTTTCTCAAATCCATTCTGCCCCTGTCGGAAAGCGGAGCGTCTGTTGTTCCGATATATTTCCCCGCAAGTGTATCATCAATCGAACCGTGTCTTATAAAATGAATTATATATGATTTCATAGCTTCTCCCATAAACCGACTTTCAGCAAATCGGCACTTGATTATTTACAAAAAGTAAATTTTGTATTATACTGTCTGTATAGAAAGTATATTGCTGTAAATGCTTTCAATGCACTAACTATGCACTATATATTATTAGAGCAAATTCTGCTTTGCTTTTTCTGACAATCAAGTTAATTATACTATCTTTAAAAATGAGGTGTCAAGTCTTGAACAAAGATTTTCCGAGAATTATAACATTTCTTCGTAAAGAAAGAGGTTTGAGTCAAAAACAGGTTGCAGGCGATATGGGAATTTCGCAGGCACTTTTGTCACATTATGAAAAAGGGAATCCGTGAATGCGGTCTTGATTTTCTCGTAAAAACAGCCGAATACTACGGTGTTTCAACCGATTATCTTCTCGGCAGAACCGTACAGAGAAATTTCACAGCCGATCCTTTTGAGGCTGCCGAAAAAGAGGTTGTCATCAATACCGAAAAAGGCAGTATGATCAACAAAATAAACCGCAGTCTTTTGATGAACACCACCTCGGTAATCTACGATTTGCTTGCAAAAATCGGCAACAAGCACCTTACAAACGCAGTCAGCAACTACCTTATGAGTGCCGAATATGTAATTGTTCGCACAATTTATAATTCCGAAAAAAATAACTCGCAAACTATGTTTTCGCTTGATAAGAACCGATACAGAAATCTCACGGACGCATCAATGATTCTTGACCTTGAAATCATCAACGAACTTATTGAAAACGATAAGCTTACCCTCACCCTCTCTCCCGATGTTATTTCGGTATGTTTTGAAAAAAGACGCCCCGTCACTATTCAACCTAATTCAATATTCTGAAAGAAACATAAAAAAAATGTCTATGCAGGAAAAAGATAACTTTACTTACAGCAAACAACGGTCGGTTGGCTTGGGTTTTTCTCAAGCTGAACCGACCGTTTTGTTGTCTGTTTATTTTTTTTACAGCATTATCCGTATGTAATGCGGAATTATGCGTTAAGGCCGAACGAGATTGATATTGCGTTATTTATTTCGTTCATAGAATTTTCATCAACAGTACCCATTTTTTCTTTGAGCCGTTTTTTGTCGATTGTTCGTACCTGTTCAAGCAGAACAACGCTGTCTTTTGGCAAGTCCCGAGCTGTCAGCGTGCAACGGAATGTGGGTAGGCAAATTCGCCTTTGACTGCTGACTTGTAATTGCGGCGGCGATTACAGTCGGACTGAATCGGTTTCCGACATTATTCTGAACAATAAGCACAGGTCTGATTCCGCCCTGCTCAGAGCCTACAACGGGACTCAAGTCGGCATAATAGATATCTCCTCTTCGTATATTCAAGGCTTTCACGCTCCAAATAATTGTTTACTTGTATTTTTGCCTTTCCAAAAGCTTTTATACAGCTATTACATAATATTTTTGAGCGTAAAATTTGTGAATCGGTTCAGCCGTTTGCATCTTTCACATCGGAAAGCACCATTTCGTAATCTTCGCCGTCAACGCTGATTTTGCTTATACAACCCTTTGAATTTGTGCTGACAACGGCTTTGCCGAACGCTGAATCAAGTCTGTATGTACACACATCTTCGCACTTTCCCTCAAAAACCGCCCTTCCGTCTGCAATTCCGTATAAAATTTCTTTTTGTAATATTCGGGAAACTGCTTTCGGGAATGTACGCTTCATCGGCGGAGCAAATCATATTCTCCCTTGAAATTTCAAGATCAGAACCCTTATATGTAACCGACAAACCGCTGACCGTGTTCGGAGAATCAAGCGAAATGTTGATGAGCTTTTGCCGCTTACCGACAGCTTTCCCGTGATGTTCATTTTTCTGTATTCACAGCTGAAATCGGCAATAAACGAGGATTTCGGAGAAAGATTTTCCTGCACTTCATCACACCCCGAAATAACAAAAACAGGCATAACAAAAAGGACACATAATGCAATCAAGATTTTCCGTGCCATAAGACACCTCCCGATACATTATATGTCCTGTGAATTTTTTAATACATTGTACAAATAAGTGTGTGGTTTGAAATTGATAATTGAAATACTTACTGTTCTTTAATTAAATTGCAGAAGTCTTTTATTTCTTCCAATCTGTTTTCTAAATCTTCTTTATATTCAACTCCGCACAATCCTAATTTCCCGCAAGGCTCAATTTCCAAATGTCCGTAAAAATGTTCTATATTGCTGATAATTCTTTCGCACTCAGGCATACTCGGACCGGTTCTTAACGCAATTGTGTACCCCTTTTTACCACTTGATAATTTTGCGTGTGGCTCATGCGTATTGCACCAAGGAGTACACCTATCTATAAACACCTTGAACTGACCCGGAATATCAGCCCAATAAGACGGTGAAACCGAAACAATTTTGTCTGCCCAATCATATGTTTCCATCAATTTTGTAACATCATCTTTTGAAAACATTCAGCAGTTTTGTGGCATTTACGGCAACCTCTGCACATCTTTATTTCAAAATCATCTATACATACGGTCTTTACTGTATTCCCATTTTCAACATACTGTTTAACTGTATTTACAATTTCTGCTGTAGCTCCATTTCTCACAGGGCTGCAATTAATCACTAATATTTTCATATTTCACCTTTTATTTATCACAAGATAAAAGTTTCTTCTTAATACAAAGCCGTAGGGGCGGATATTATCCGCCCGTCATGATAAATTTATATATTTGATAGAAATGTTTATATATAACGAATGTCATTTATAAACTGTAGTGGCGAACCTCGTCCGTCAATTGATTTAGTTGCAAAACCAAATCAAAATGAGTAACGCTTTTTATTCTTATAAAGAACAATTCAACTTACGATTGATTAACTATTTTGTATATATTATTTCCTGTTTTTCTCTCAAAATAATTTTTTAATCTTATGTTTGAATTCCATTTTTCTTGCGGGTAATAACCATATCTTTGTTTTACATCTCTCATACGATCTTCAATATTCAACACACCGTCACTGCCTGCCAACGCATCGCATAACTGAATTAATTTGTCATAATCATCCATATTTACTTTAGCAAGAGCAGTTTCTATCAATTCAAGTTCTTCATCAGAAACATCGAATTTACCAATGTATTCCTTTACGGTTGAATTATTAAATGAATGTGTCAGGCAAATTTTTGCGACCTCATCATATCCCAATGACATCATATATGTATATCCGTCATAAACATGACCTAAATGCCTAACACCAAACTTTCTGCCAATATCATGGAGTAACCCTAATATGTATGCCTTTTCCGAATCCAAATCTTCACATAATTCCGCAATCTTTTCAGCGCATTTTGCTGTAATGCGACTGTGATTTACCCAAGGACCCGAATTACATTGTTCAGCTTCTTCTAATATTTTTTCAGCTTCCGCTCTTGTCGGCATCATTTTTATTCGCCTCCATAAACAGAGTTATATGCAAAACATTACCTGACACTACTGCATAAAAGTAATTTTGTGACATTTATATTTATAATCTGACTTAATATAAATTTTGTGCTGTTACTTGCGGACGGATAATATCCGCCTCTACAAAATCGTCATCATTTTCAAAACTTTTATCGCAACAAAATTCCTGTTTCTTACTTGTATTTTAAATCAAAAACCGCAACGCTTGTACGCAAGTGGGATGCAATTTATCAGGTCTGTGGGGAGCATTGAGATTTTGCCGTATTTTTCGGCGGCAATGTCGCCTGCAAGACCGTGGAGATATACTGCCGCTGCGGCTGATGAAAACGCACTTGCGCCCTGAGCAAGAATTGATGCGGTCATTCCTGCAAGCACATCACCGCTGCCGCCTGTTGCCATTCCCGAATTGCCTGTCGGGTTCACAAGCACCTTGCCGTTTGGCGAGGCAATTACCGTTCCTGCTCCTTTGAGAACCGTTACAACACCGTACTTTTGTGCAAAATCGAGGGCAACTCTCTCCCTTTCCGCATTTACAAGCGGAGTTGCAAGACCTGTAAGTCTTGACATTTCGCCCGGGTGAGGAGTAATTATAATCGGTGCTTTTTTCCTTAAAAGAATTTCAGGCTGTTTTGCAACACAATTGAGTGCATCTGCGTCAAGCACAAGCGGTGTTGTGGAATTTTCTATAAAAGAAAATACAATTTTTAATGTATCGTCGCACACACCGAGTCCGCAACCGACAAGAGTTGCAGATGATTTGCACGATTCGCTGACTAAAAACGGAACATTTACCTTTGAGATTCTGCCGTCTGCATTTTCGCTGAGAGGATAGTAAACGCTCTCAAGAATCGTTTGAGCAACAATCGGGTAAATACTTCTCGGCAAGGCACATTTTGCAAGACCTATGCCCGTTCTTAACGCACCCTTTGCCGACATAACCGCCGCCCCTGCCATTCCGTAGCTTCCGCAAACGCAGAGCAATGAACCCAGAGTTCCCTTGTTTGCATCATCGGGGCGTTCAAAAATTGCACTTTTTACAACATTTACATCTGTTACTGTCATACAATCAACTCATTTTTCTTTTTATAGAATAACTGAACCACAATATTCTTGTTGAGGTGCGGTTTCATACCGTTGAGAATATCCTCGTTCGGAGTAAAAACGAGAAGACATCTGCCGTATGCAGGACTGTTGAAAACGGCAAAATAGTTTTCGTCCTTGGAGTCAATATCTCTTGCGGCGATGAAAGTTTTGAGAAATCTCATCTTCTTGATTTCGGTATCGTCTTTTCAAGTCTTTCAATCTCGTTAATCTGAACCTTGCACATGGTTTTTCTTTTGCGCAATGCAACAACCTTTGCAATTTCAAGCTCATTGCCCGAAACCGAATATTCAAAATCGACCTTCTGAATACTGAACACATACCAAACAGCATAAATTCCGCCTATAAACACAAAAAAAGCCACATAGATAAGATATGCAATTGTTGCAAAAAGCAAGTAAAAACAATGTTGTCGGCACTAAAATAAGCAAAAAGCACCGAAACAATTTTTTATAATCAGATTTTTAGGTTTGTTAACCCGTCTTACAACCTGTTCGTTAAAATTATTCAATGTATTTTCTCCTTTATGATTGATATTTCATATGATATCACAGGCTGTTGTTTTTTTTCAACAAAAGATACAAAAACTCTTGCAAAAAAATGTTTTGGTGTTATCATAGAAAAAGATAACATGATGACGAAGAAAGTAGCGTTTGCGTGATACCGTCAAAGAGAATGTGTGCCGAGGCTGAAAGCATACAACGGCGTTGCAGGTGTGAAGTTCCCTTCCGAGTGGTGAGGTTGAAATTTTCAGTAGATCTCAACGGCTGACTCCGTTACAGGTTGTGAAAGTGTCTGCTTTCGGGAGTGTTTGCTTTGATGCAAAAATCAGGGTGGTACCACGGATTATTTCGTCCCTGCGTAATTGATTTTACGCAGGGCTTTATTATTTTTACGGAGGTAATTTATGAACGAGAAATTATTAAGTTTAAAAGACGAAATCAAGTCAAGACTCGGCGAAACACAAGATTTGACCGACCTTGATAAAATCAGAGTTTCTTATCTTGGCAAAAAGGGCAGCATCACGGCTCTTTTAAAGGGTATGAAAGACCTTCCCAACGAGGAAAGAAAAACTTTCGGTGCTGAGGTAAACAAGCTCAAGGCACAGGCCGCACAGCTTATTGAAGAAAGACTTGCGGAACTTAAAGAAAAGGAAATTCAGCGTGAAATCGCCTTGATGCCGCAGTTTGACATTACATCGCCTGTTGCGCTTGCAAGGGGTTCTTATCACCCAATCACCCTTGTTCAGAGAGAATGCGAAAAGATTTTCTCATCAATGGGATTTAACATTGAGGACTACTCCGAAATCGTAACCGACTACGAATGCTTTGAGGCTCTTAACATTCCGAAGCACCACCCCGCAAAGAGATATGCAGGACACTTACTACCTTGACAACGGTCAGCTTTTTAAAGTCACACACATCAGCCGCACAGAACGCAATTCTTAAAAAGTACGGCAAGGGACTTATTGAAAACGGCACACCTATAAAAGCCATCTTCCCCGGCAGATGCTTCAGAAACGAGGCTACTGACGCTTGTCACGAAAACACATTTTTCCAGATGGAAGGCGTTATGGTTGACAAAGACATTTCAATTTCAAACCTTATCTACTTTATGAAAACAATGCTTTCCGAGGTATTCAAAAAGGATATCAAGGTTAGACTTCGCCCCGGCTTTTTCCCATTCGTTGAACCGGGTTTTGAACTCGACATCAGCTGTCTTATCTGTGGCGGCGAGGGTTGTCCGTCATGTAAGCACAGCGGTTGGCTTGAGCTATGCCCCTGCGGTATGATTCATCCCAATGTTCTGCGTGAGGGCGGAATTGATCCCGAAAAATACACAGGCTTTGCGTTTGGTCTCGGTCTTACAAGACTTGCAATGATGAAGTACGGAATCAAGGATATCCGTGACCTTAACAGCGGCAGTCTTAAAGCACTTTCACAGTTTACTGATGACGAATAAGAGAGGAGATACAAAATGTTTTTATCTATGAACTGGATTCAGGACTTTGTTGATTTGAGCGGTCTTGATAAAATTGAACTTATCCGCAAATTTTCTCTTTCCACAGCCGAGGTTGAAAACGATATTCTCCGCAAGGGCAGTGAAATCAGCGGTATTGTTGTAGGTGAAATTAAGTCGGTTGAAAATCATCCCGATTCAAAGAAACTTCATCTCCTCAAAATTGATGCAGGCGAAGATGAACTTATTGATGTTATCTGCGGTGCTCGAATGTAAAAAGTCGGTCTTAAAACCGCTTTTGCAAAGGTTGGCGCTAAGATCGGCGAAATCACGATTACACCAAGACCTCTTGCCGGCTTTACATCAAACGGTATGTGCTGCAGTGAGGCTGAAATCGGTATCAGTGATGACAACTCCGGCATCATGGAAATTACAGATGATGTTAAAAACGGCACAGACCTTAAGGACATTTATGAAATTGACGATATCGTTTTTGAGGTTGATAACAAGTCGCTTACAAACCGTCCAGATCTTTGGGGACACTACGGAATTGCAAGAGAATTTGCCGCACTTGCAGGCAGAGAGCTTAAACCTTTTGACCTTGACGATTTAAAGGCATATGACGGTCTTAAAAAAAGATTGATATGAAGATTGAGGACACTCTCTGTCAGAGATACAGCTGCTTACAGATTGAGAACATCAACCGCAATGTAAGCCCCGTAAATATGAGAATCCGTCTTTTCTACTGCGGTATGAGAGCAATAAACTATCTTGCCAACCTTACAAACTACCTTATGCTTGAAATGGGACAGCCTATGCACGCGTTCGATTCAAGAAAGGTTGAAAAAATCAGAATCAAGCGTTTTGACAAGCCCCTTCACTTTCAAAACACTTGACGGTGTTGAAAGAAACATTGACGAAAACACACTTATGATTTGCAACGGCAACACTCCTGTAGCAATTGCCGGTATCATGGGCGGTCTTGATTCGGAAATTGTTGATGATACAACTACTCTCACACTTGAATCCGCAACATTTAACGCAGTCTCCGTAAGAAAGTCAACAGTAAGACTTGCTCACAGAACAGACGCATCAATGAGATATGAAAAATGTCTTGATCCTGAAATGACTGTTACTGCAATTGCAAGATTTGTATATCTTCTCAAAAAGTATGACAGCGACATCAAGGTTGTTTCTTCGCTCACAGACGAGTACGCATTCAGGTATGACACAGTTGTTCTTGACTTTGACAAAAACTTTGTTGACCGCTACACAGGCATTGAAATCAGCAACGACAGAATTGTTGCAACACTTGAAAGCCTCGGCTTTAAGGTTGAGCTCAACAACGATAACTTCAGCGTAACGGTTCCAAGCTGGAGGGCAACAAAGGATGTTACAATCAAGGCTGACATCATTGAAGAAATCACCCGTATTTACGGCTATGACAACTTTGAAATTCACACAACACGCTCTCCGCTCTATCCCGTAAGAGCAAGCGTTGTTAAAACTACGGAAAACAAAATCAAGGATATGCTCGTTAAGAGATACAATCTCCACGAACTTCACTCATATGTATGGGCATACAACGATGAACTCAAGGCAATTGACATTCCTGTTGAGGATAATGTTAAGCTTGCAAACGCAACTAACCCGAATATTGAAACATTAAGAAATTCAATTGTTCCCACACAGCTTTGTCAGATTAAATCAAACCTTTCATTCTCAAACGATTTCGGTATTTTTGAAATCGGCAGAGTTGTAAACGGTCTTGATGAAAACGGTCTTTGCATTGAAAACAAAAAGCTTGCAATCACACTTTACAGCAAGACAAGAAATGTTAAGGACATTTATTTTGAACTCCGTGACATTCTCGCAGTTGTAACGGATGAAATCAAGCACAAGGCTCTCACATTTGAAAAGGCTGAACCGACTCACAGCTACGAACACCCCGTAAACCTCTATTCGGTATGCCTTGACGGCAGAAATATCGGTACAATCGGCATAGTTCACCCGACAGTAAACAAGAAGATTGACAAAAAGCCGCAATTGTATTTGCAGAAATTGATGTGAACGCTTATGCAAACACAGATGCCGCTCCGATTGTTTATGACGAACCGTCAAAGTTCCCGCCGATGGACTACGACATCAGCGTTGAAGTTCCTCAGGGAATGTTCTTCTCACACCTTGCAGAGTGTTGGAAAAACGAAGGCGGAGAGATTCTCAAAAAGCACAAAGATTGTTGACACATATGACACAGATACAGTTCACAGCGTAACAATCCGCTTTGAGTTCTCATCAAATGAAAGAACACTTTCATCAGCCGAGGTTCAGAAGATTATGGACAAGATAATTTCAAATCTTTCTGAAAACGGAGTAAAGCTCAGAGGCTAAAAATTATGGGGGCGGTTTTTCCGTCCCCTTTTTGTGACATAATCTGACAAGCATAAGATAAAATTAAAAAATATTACTGCTGTTTTATCATACAAAGCAATGTTTTTGACATTGAAATAACATAAATTAGGCATATTTATTAAAAAAGTGCTTGAAATTTACTTTGAAATATGGTATAGTAGCAGAATAGGAGGTGTTTCAGTATGTTGGATAAAACAATGATTTTTTTCTCTTGGTGAGGAAAAAGATGACCAGATAAAAGCAGGGCTTACAATCGTTTATGATGCCCTCCGCCAAAAAGGATATAACCCCATTAATCAGATTGTGGGATATATTTTAAGCGAGGATCCGACCTATATTACAACATATAATAACGCTCGCAACATCATCAGCAAGATCGACCGTGACGACCTACTTGAAGCACTGGTAAAATCGTATCTTAATGTTTAAGAAAGGATGATGCCTTGTGGCAGATACCAAAAAGACCGAAAAGAAATTTTCGACTTACAAGGGCAGACCGCTCGTTCGTTGCAATGACGAGATTTACTACGGCAGTATGGAAGAACCGTATGTTATAAGAATGCAAATCAAAAGCAAAAAAGGATGTCAATGGAACTGAGATTGCCGATAAGGTAACAGTTCAGCTAATGGCTACAGACCCTTATCTTTCACCGAGAAAACAGCTTGTTAAGTCAAGCGAGAAAAAGGGATTGTTCCTTGCTATGGATATTGCAGACATCTGGCTTGAAAGAGCCCTTGCAAACAAAATGTAATTTAACATTGAATTTACGGTGCAGTCAATTTGATTGCACCGTTTTTTCGTATAACAAACACCCATTCCCACAATCTCAACCGTAGCGGCGGTCAGTGACCGCCAATTGATTTGGTTGTAAAACCAAATCAACCCGTAGGAACGAACTAAGCAAATAACTTCACCATAACGGGAGAACGAGGTTCTCCCCTACAAACGATACACGGCTTTCATATCATCAAATGATATTTGCAAAAAACAAAATGTATCTTAAAAGCGGGCGTCCAATGAACAGCAATCGAAACGATTGTAAAATCACTTTGAGCTTATGAATTACTTGATTTGTGTGTAAACACAAATCAAATGGCGGTCACTGACCGCCGCTACAAACAGCAAAACAAAGGTCGGGAAACAGAGCATTTCATTTTACACACTCTCTTCCCGACCTTAATTTTCAATTTTACATTTTAAATTTTCAATTTACTTTGTATCCTGCGTCCTCTACTGCTTTTTTTAGAACGGAATCTTCAACATTTTTTGACATTGTAAGAACGGCTGAGCCTTTCTCGTGGCTTACTTCTGCCGATTCAACACCGTCAATTGCCTCAAGAGTTTTCTTTACTGCTGCCTCGCAATGCGGACACATCATACCTTCGATTTTCATTGTTTTTCCATGGTTTTATTCTCCTTTTTATTTTTATGTTTTATTTTTCTGTCATGCTTTGAGCTGTGAACCTTAACAAAATTAAGTCTTAATGCATTTGTTACAACACAAAAGCTTGAAAGGCTCATTGCCGCCGCACCGAACATCGGATTTAACTGCCAGCCGAAAAGATTGATAAATGCACCCATGGCAAGCGGAATACCGATTACATTGTAAATAAATGCCCAGAAAAGATTTTCGTGAATGTTACGGAGTGTTGCTCTGCCAAGTCTGATTGTTGCAGGAACATCTGCAAGGCGGCTCTTTACGAGTACAACATCTGCCGCATCAATTGCAACATCCGTTCCCGCTCCGATTGCAATACCCAAGTCTGCGCTTGTGAGGGCAGGCGCATCGTTAATGCCGTCACCGACCATTGCAACCTTGCCGTATTTTTTCAGCTCTTTTACATTCTTTTCCTTACCGTCAGGAAGAACTCCTGCAACAACTTCGTCAATGTCTGCATTTTTGCAACGGCTTTTGCGGTTTTTTCGTTATCACCCGTAAGCATTACAACACGCACACCCATATTTTTGAGTTCATTAACAGCTTGTTTGCCGTCCTCTTTTATTATGTCCGCAACAGCAATAATACCGAGAAATTTATTTCCTTTACAGAAATACAGCGGAGTTTTGCCCTCTTCCGCAAGCTGTTCAGCCTTTGCTTTTTCGTCTGATGAAATTTCAGCAAACTGTGAAATATATCTGTAATTGCCGCCGTAAACGCTTTCTGAGCCGATTTTTGCGGTAAGTCCGTTACCCGTTACGGCATTGAACTCAGTCACGGCATCGCCGATAATATGTCTGTCATTTGCATAAACTACAATTGCCTTTGCAAGCGGATGTTCGCTTGATTTTTCAAGAGCAACGGCTGTTTTCAAAAGCTCGGTTTCCGAAATATTTTCGACTGTAACAATATCGGTCACAGCAGGTTCACCCTTGGTAACCGTGCCTGTTTTGTCAAGAACAACCGTGTCAATTCTGCCTGCCGTTTCAAGCGAAACTGCGGTTTTAAAAGAGGATTCCGTTCTTTGCACCTACACCGTTGCCGACCATAATCGCAACAGGGGTTGCAAGTCCCAATGCACACGGACAACTGATTACAAGAACAGAAATGGCTCTTGCAAGCGAAAATCCTACACTTTGACCGAACAACAGCCACACGATTGCAGTAATCACGGCAATCGTGATTACCGTAGGAACAAACACACCCGATACCCTGTCGGCAATTTTTGCGATAGGCGCTTTGGTGGCAGACGCATCACTGACCATTTTAATAATCTGTGACAGCGTTGTGTCCTCACCGATTCTCGTAGCCTCACAGCGGATATATCCCGACTGATTGATTGTTGCGGCTGAAACCGTATCGCCGACAAGCTTGTCAACAGGAACGCTTTCACCCGTCAGCGCTGATTCATTGACGGCACTTTCTCCGTCAATAACAACTCCGTCAACAGGAATACTCTCACCCGGACGAACTGCGAATATATCGCCTTTTTTTCACCTGCTCTATCGGAACAGTCTTTTCAACACCGTCAACTATAATCGTAGCAGTCTTTGGTGCAAGTTTCATCAAGCCTTTGAGAGCGTCGGTAGTTTTGCCCTTTGAGTGAGCCTCAAGCATTTTACCGACTGTGATGAGTGCCAAAATCATTGCGGCTGATTCAAAATAGAACTCGTGCATATACGACATAACCGCCGCCGAGTCACCTCTCACCTGTGCATCGGTCATCATAAACAACGCAATTGTGCTGTAAACAAAGGCTGTGCCCGAACCAAGTGCAACAAGCGTGTCCATATTGGGAGCAAGGCGGATAATCCCCTTGAAGCCGCTGACAAAAAATTTCTGATTAATCACCATCACTATGCCTGACAAAATCAGCTGAACAAGTCCCATTGCAATATGGTTGTTGTCAAAAAATGACGGCAAAGGCCATCCCCACATCATATGTCCCATTGAAAAATACATCAACACTGCAAGGAAAATGAGCGATGCGATAAGTCTTTTTCTGATTTTGGGTGTTTCGGTATCTTTGAGAGAATCCTCTGCATCGGGCGATTTTTTCTCTTTGCCTTTCAAAGACGCACCATAGCCGGCATTCTGCACGGCTTTTATAATTGCAGACGAATCAGCTGAACCGTCAACATTCATTGAATTTGTAAGCAGACTGACGGAACAGGAATTTACTCCGTCAATCTTTGATACCGCCTTTTCAACACGGGCAACACAGGCGGCACAGCTCATACCCGTTACATTGTATTGAGTCATAGTTTCTCCTACTTCATAAGCTTTTGCAAAACACCGACAAGCTCGTCGATTGTTTCATCGTTACCTGCCCTTATGTCATCTGCAACACAGGTGCGGATATGATTAGCAAGCAACTCCTTGTTAAAAGCGTTGAGTGCCGCATTGGCGGCGGCAACCTGTACCAGAATATCGGGGCAGTAGGCATCTTTTTCAAGCATACCCTTTATCCCCCGTATCTGACCTTCAATACGATTAAGTCGGTTTACAAGCGACTTGTATTCTTTTTTTCGGTACGGTGCTTGTGTTTTGCACAATGTTCACACTTATTATTCTCCATAATATCAACCTCATAATTTCAAAATGGGATATATTATTCAAAGCCCTTTTAAGATACCCCCTATAGGTATCTTACAGTTATGATTGTATACCCCATTGGGGTATTTGTCAATAGGAATTTACAGAAAAAAGCAGAATGCATTACGCACCCTGCTTTTATAGGATAATATTAAAATAATTCCGAATGAGTTCCGAGTCTGTAGAGCATTAAAACAAGCACATCATCTTTAATCTCATAAACAAGCAACCAATCAGGCTCAATATGACACTCACGAGTCCCTTTATAATTTCCCATAAGGTCATGGTCTTTATATTTGGCATTTAGAGTTTCACCGTTTGCCAATGTATTGATTACGCTAAAAAGTTTATCGAGATTTTTATGTTGTTTTTTCGCAAGTTTTAAATCTTTCTTGAATTGAGAGGTAAACTGAACATCGTATTTCATACTTCCAAAGCCTCTCTAAGTGCATCCATGCTTGAATATCTCGGAGTGTTTGGGTCAGACATAATTTTTCTGCCTTCTTCTATAGCGGCAGCTGTGATATCATTTGGTATATCAAGTTTCAACTCAAAAGGAATGCCGTGTTCGCGAATGGCAGTTCTTAAAAAAATGTTTACTGCAGTTGTCATGTTAAGACCGAGTTCGTTGAAAATTTCTTCTGCCTTATCTTTTACTTCTTTATCTGTTCTGATATTAAGATTGGTTGTTGCCATAAAAACATCTCCTTTCAAGCATAGTATATGCTTATTTTCGGTTATTGTCAACATGCTGTCATTAGAAAATGTGCTTCAATAACATAAAAAAACACCGTACAAAATGTACGGTGTTAAAAAGCTGTTATTAAATTAGTCAGCTGTGTAAGGAAGCAAAGCAAGGTGACGCACGCTTGATAGCAACTGTAAGCTCACGCTGATGTCTTGCGCAAGTACCTGTTACACGGCGAGGAAGAATCTTTCCTCTTTCTGACATATAACGACGAAGACGAGCAATATCCTTGTAATCGATATTCTCAACCTTGTCAACACAGAAGCCGCAAACCTTCTTGCGAGCTTTTCTGCCACGGTTCATTGGTCTGTCTGCCATAATGAAGTTCTCCTTTCAATGAGAATTATTTAAATTAAGTTGAAGTTAAAATGGTAAATCATCGTCCAACGGCATATCCTGAAAATCAGAGTTTGAACCGCTCTGATAAGATGCAGGTGCCTGCGGAGCAGGTTCCTGATGATAAGCCTGGTTTCCGCCGTAAGACGGAGCACCGTATGACTGATTGCCGCCATAGGACTGATTGTAGCCGCCTGCATTGTTGTCACGGCGTTCGCCTGTGAACGAAACATTGTCTGCTACAACCTCAACAACGTAACGGTTTGAACCGTCCTTAGCCTGGAACTGACGGCTCTGGAGCTGTCCTTCAACAGCAATGAGAGAACCCTTTCCAAAGTAACGGCATACAAATTCCGCTGTACTTCTCCAACATACAATATTAAAGAAGTCGGCTTTACGCTCCTCGCCCTGCTTTACATAGTTGCGATCAACTGCAATGCTGAAGCTTGTAACGCTTACGCCTGTGTTTGTTGTTTTTAATTCAGGGTCAGCTGTAATTCTGCCCATTAAGATTACTCTGTTTAACATACTTTTCCTTTCGTGTTCGGGTTAACCCCTACAAATTGATTATTCGACTTCCTTCTTGATTATCATTGAACGCATTACGCCTTCTGTGATCTTGTAGATACGGTCGAGCTCTGCAGGGAACTCAGCTTCACTTTCAAAATCGAAAAGAACATAATAGCCTTCGCTCTCTTTGTTGATAAGGTAAGCAAGCTTTCTCTTGCCCCATTCGTCAACATTCTTCAAAGTGGCATGCTTCTCAATGAGAGCCTTGAACTTTTCAACGATGGCCTGGATACCTTCTTCGCCCTTCTTCATTGAAATGATCATTACTGTTTCGTAATTAGCTGTTACTGCCATTAATATTGCACCTCCTTCTGGACATTATGGCGGTTTTCACCGCAAGGATTGTTATGTACACAACATAACAGATTTATTATAACATAAAATCACGGTTTGTCAACATTTTTTTACTGTTTTATTAATTTTCACTTCGAGCCGATATAATAAATTTCTTCACTTTTTCAAAATCTTTACCGTTGCCGTTTGAATTTTCAACACCCGAACTTACATCAACTCCGTCAGGCTTAACGGCTTTTACGGCTTTTTGCAACAGTTTCGGGATTCAGACCGCCTGCAAGCATAAACAATTTATCATCACGAGGCAGATTTTCAAGCATTGTCCAGTCAAAGGTTTTTCCGCTGCCGGGTTCGTATGCGTCAAAAACATAGCCTACAATGTTCTGATTCATTCTGTATTCGTCAAACTTTTCAGGTCGCTCACATTAAAGGCACGAATTACCTTTAAATACGGATTTGAAAGCACATCTTCTCCAACCTCACCGTGAATCTGAATGTAGTCGAAACCGCAATCATATGCAGTTTTCACCTGTTCAAGAGTCGGAGAAACAGTTACAGCAACCGACAAAACATTTTTATCAAGCATTTCAATCAGGCTCTTGGCAGTTTCGGGAGAAAGATTCCGCTTACTCTTTGGAAAGAACATTACAAAGCCCGCAAAATCGGGTTTGCAGGCATTTACTATCTTAATGTCTTCGGCGGATGTAATTCCGCAAATTTTAACTTTCATAAACTCACCTACAAAACAATTGTACCATATCGAATTAACGGTTGCAATAAAAAAAAGACAAAGGACAGTCTGCGTGGCTGTCCTTTGTCAATATCGGGAAGTAATCCAATTACTTATTAGCTGTTAAATACGCCTGTTGAGAGGTAACGCTCACCTGTGTCGGGGAACAATGCAACGATTGTCTTACCTGCGTTTTCTTCACGCTTGGCAAGCTCAATTGCGGCTGCAAGAGCGGCGCCTGATGAGATACCTACGAGGATACCTTCTGTCTTTGCAATATCATTTGCATTTGAGAAAGCGGCTTCGTTAGCAATCGGAAGAATTTCGTCATATACCTTTGTATCGAGAGTATCCGGAACAAAGCCAGCACCGATACCCTGAATCTTATGAGGACCGCCGTGACCTTCCGAAAGTACGGGAGAAGTCTGCGGCTCAACTGCAACAACCTTTACATCAGCCTTCTTTGACTTGAGGAAGTTACCCACGCCGCTGAGTGTACCGCCTGTGCCGACACCTGCAACGAAGAAATCAACATTGCCGTCCGTATCCTCCCAGATTTCCGGACCCGTTGTATCAAAATGAGCCTTAGGGTTAGCAGGATTCTCAAACTGACCGAGGATAATGCCGCCGTCAATTTCCTTTTCAAGCTCTTTAGCCTTTGCAATTGCACCGCTCATACCCTTTGTACCGTCAGTAAGAACGATTTCAGCACCGTATGCCTTGAGGAGGTTTCTTCTCTCAACGCTCATTGTTTCGGGCATTGTGAGGATTGTCTTGTAGCCCTTTGCAGTAGCTACAGATGCAAGACCGATGCCTGTGTTACCTGATGTCGGTTCAATGATTGTTGAACCCTTTTTAAGCTTACCGCTCTTTTTCAGCGTCCTCAACCATAGCTTTTTGCCACTCTGTCCTTAACACTGCCGGCAGGGTTAAAGAGTTCAAGCTTTGCAACAACCTTTGCCTTGAGGTCATATTTCTTTTTCTATATTAACGAGTTCGATAAGCGGTGTTCTGCCGATAAGTTCTGTTACACTTGTATATACTTTGCTCACAAAAATCAAGTCCTTTCAAAATTCAACAAATTAAAATCAGTCATCAAGTGAATCAAATGCTTCCTGAAGGTCATAGATAATATCGTCGATATTCTCTGTGCCGATTGAAAGTCTGATAGTGTTTGGCTTAATGCCCTGTTCTGCAAGCTCTGCCTCGCTGAGCTGTGAATGAGTTGTTGATGCAGGGTGAATTGCAAGAGATTTAACATCTGCAACATTTGCAAGAAGTGAGAATACTTCGAGGTGGTCGATGAATTTCTTTGCAGTTTCAGCGTCACCCTTGATTTCAAATGTGAAGATTGAGCCTGCACCCTTTGGAAAGTATTTCTTGTAAAGTGCGTTGTACTTGCTGTCAGGAAGTGAAGGATGATTTACATTTTCTACCTTCGGGTTCTTAGAGAGGAAGTCAACAACCTTGAGTGCATTTTCAACATGGCGTTCAACACGAAGTGAAAGTGTTTCAAGGCCCTGGAGGAACATAAATGCGTGGAACGGTGAAAGTGTAGCGCCTGTATCTCTGAGGAGAATGGCACGAACATAAGTTACAAAGCAGCGCCCGGAGCGGCCTCTGTAAATACTGCACCGTGATATGATGCGTTAGGCTCTGAAAACTGTGGGAACTTGCCTGATGCAGCCCAGTCAAACTTACCGCTTTCAACGATTACACCGCCGAGAGCCGTACCGTGACCGCCGATAAACTTTGTTGCCGAATGAACAACGATATCTGCGCCGTACTCAAACGGTCTGAGAAGATAAGGTGTAGCGAATGTGCTGTCGATTACAAGCGGAATCTTGTGTGAATGAGCAATGTTTGCTACTTCTTCAATATCAATAATATTTGAATTGGGGTTACCGAGTGATTCAATGAAAACAGCCTTTGTGTTTTCGTCAATTGCATTTTCAAATGCGTTTTCTTCGTCAGGATCAACGAACTTTGTTGTTACACCGTACTCTGAGAATGTATGCTCAAGCCAGTTGTATGTGCCGCCGTAGATTGTCTTTGCGGCTACGATGTTGTCGCCTGCTTTTGCAAGAGCCTGAAGTGCATATGAAACTGCCGCTGCACCTGATGCAACTGCAAGAGCTGCTGTGCCGCCCTCAAGAGCTGCGATTCTCTTTTCAAAAACATCCTCTGTCGGGTTTGTAAGTCTGCCGTAGATGTTACCTGCATCTTTGAGTGCAAAGCGGTCTGCAGCGTGCTGACTGTTGTGGAATACATAAGAAGTAGTTGCGTAAATCGGAACTGCTCTTGCGTCTGTTACAGGGTCTGCTGTTTCCTGACCGATGTGAAGCTGTTTTGTTTCAAATTTAAGATTTCTTTCGCTTAATTTACTCATTTTAATGTCCTCATTTCATTTTAATTTTAATTTCAGAAGTTATGTTGCGGATTTGATGTGTCCCGTATCACATTCGTTCATTACTGCAACATCGTTTGAATCTGAGATTTTTCATTTGGATCACCTTTCCCATATTTCCTATTTGATTGGTGGGTTTTAATTGGATTGTCTATATCATACCACAGATTTTTTATTTGTCAATAGGTTTTTGAAATTTTTCTTATCTTTCCTATTGGTTTAGTAGGTTTGCTGGGTTTTGATTATTGAAAAGGTCGAAAAAGCCGATATTCAAGCCGATTTTTAAATTTCAACCGTTAAGCAGTCAATTTGAAATTTTTTCTGATTTTTAAAACTAATATTCAAAAGCATCATTTGCAAACGGCAAAACACCGCATTACCTACTAAATTGTGTGTAAACAACAAAAGCACCCGTAAAGGATGCTTTCGGATTATATTAAATTACATAGTTATCTGCCGAATTTGCAATAATGTCGGCAAGAGTAATGTTGTCAACAACATCGTCAATAGCCTTCTGGAGTTTCTCCCACACAAAAAGCGTTGAACATTGTTCACGACGATCACAGGTATTTTCATTACCCTCAAGGCAAGCCACGGGTGCAAGACTGCCCTCGGTAAGTCTTAAAATCATACCGACGGTATAATATTCGGGTTCATGAGCAAGACGATATCCTCCGTTTGAACCTCTTGCGCTGAGCACATAACCTGCCTTTGTAAGTACGGTAATAATCTGTTCAAGGTATTTAAGCGATATTCCCTGGCGGGCGGCAACCTCCTTTAGGGCTACATTTTCCCCTTGTTTACACTGAGCAAGGTCAACCATAAGTCGGAGCGCATACCTGCCCTTTGTTGAAATTTTCAAATTAACCACCCTATTCATATATTAATAATATGATTAAAGCATATCATAAACGGCTGCATATGTCAATGAGCCTGTTGCACAACAATAACCTATTTAACTTGTAAGAAAACACAAAAAGCGGGAGCGAAAAACGCCCCCGCAGAGTTTATATATGAAGTTACGACGATACACCGCAAATCAGTGTTACAATTCTTACTGCAAACAAAGCAAACGCAACCCACATAATCGGATGAATTTCTTTGATTTTGCCTGTAACAATCTTGAGAATAACCCAAGTAAGGATACCGAACATGATACCTGTTGCTATTGAATATGCAAACGGCATAAAGATGATTGCTACAAAACCGCCGACTGTATCGGCAATGTCTGAGTCAAAATCCATCTTTGTAACATTCTTAATCATAAGAAGACCTACAAATACGAGTGCAGGAGCTGTTGCAAATGAAGGAATAGCAAGGAAAATCGGATAAAGCGGAATAGCAAGGATAAAGAGAATCGCAGAAGTAAGAGCTGTAAGACCTGTTCTGCCGCCCTCTGCAACACCTGTTGTTGACTCAACATAAGATGTTACTGTTGATGTACCGAGGCAAGCACCAAGACATGTACCGAGTGCGTCAGACATAAGAGCACGACCTACACGGGGAAGTTCGCCCTTTTCATTGAGGAGATTACCCTCCTGAGCAACACCGATAAGTGTACCTACTGTATCGAAGAGGTCAACAAAGAGGAATGCAAATACGATAACAGCAAAGTTAAGCGCATGCTGTGCCACATAACCGAAATCAAACTTGAAGAAAGTTTCTGTTGCCATGTTCTGGACAGGTCCGAATACAGAGTAGTTTGCAAAATCAGGAATGAGCGATGCACCCTGATACCAACCGCAAAGCTGAGCGATGATGCCAAGAACCCATGTTGCAAGGATACCGATAAGGATTGAGCCTTTAACTCTGTAGTGCCAGAGTGTAGCAACAATGAGGATACCGACAAGTGCAAGAACCACCGGAGCAGAACCAACATCACCGAGCTTAACGAGAGTTGATGACTGAACAGCCTTGCCGTCATAGTAAGCGTCTGTTGTGATAACGCCTGCGCCCTTAAGACCTACAATTGTGATAAAAAGACCGATACCTGCCGAAATACCGTACTTGAGGTTCTGAGGAACCTTGTTTACAAGTGTTTCACGGAATTTGAAGATTGAGAGGATAATGAAAATAATACCCTCAACAAGGATAGCTGTCAAAGCTACCTGCCATGGATTTGTGATACCCTGCTCTGCAAGCTGCGGAACAACTGTGTATGCAAAATATGCATTCAGTCCCATACCGGAAGCAAGAACTACAGGATAGTTGGCATAAAATGCCATGATGAGTGTTGCGAAAGCAGCCGATACAGCTGTTGCTGCAAAGATTGCATTCGGATCCATTCCTGCAGCAGAAAGAATACTCGGGTTTACAGCGAGTATGTAAGCCATTGCAAGGAATGTTGTAATGCCGGCAATAATCTCGGTTTTGACATTAGTGCCGTTTTCTTTCAGTTTGAAAATCTTTTCCAAAAGAAAGCCCCCTAAAATATTTTGTCGAAACACGACATAGTTAAATTGTAGTTTATTCTTGCCAAATTTTCAAGTGGTATATTATACAAATTCATTGCAAAAATCAAGTTTTTGATTGTTTTGTGAAGTTTTTTGAGGAAAATCAGGTACAGGCAATTATTGAACATTTCACGAATAAAATTATATAACGATAAATTTTAGTTTAAGGGGTGCTGTTATGATTGAGTTACTCGGATTTTTAGGACAATATATATGTTTTTTCATTCTTCATGTTTGCGGAGGCGGTTCGTTTCCGAAACCTTTAACAGAAAAGCAAGAGCGTGAATATCTTGAAAAAAGTGCAAACGGCGATATTACGGCAAGAAATATGCTTGTTGAACACAATCTGAGGCTTGTTGCACACATAATAAAGAAATATTACGGAACACAAAGCGAACAGGATGACCTTGTATCAATCGGTACAATCGGTCTGATAAAGGCAATCAACACATTTGACATGAACAAAAACATAAAATTAAGTTCTTATGCGAGCAGGTGCATTGAAAACGAAATTTTATGCATTTCAGAAACGCAAAGAAAAGTGCACAGGATATTTCTTTAAACGAAACAATTGATACCGACAAAGACGGCAATCCTCTCACCCTTCTTGATATTATGTCGGTTGACGATAATATAATCGACAATCTTGATTTGAAGCTTAATTCAAAAAAAAAGCTTGGTCAGTTCATAAAAGAGGAACTTAACGAGCGTGAGCAAAAGATTATTCTGCTGAGGTACGGTCTTGACGGCAAGGAAGCCATGACTCAAAAAAGTGTTGCCAAAATGTTAGGCATATCCCGTTCCTATGTCAGCCGCATCGAAACCAAAGCGTTAAAACAATTGCGAAAACGATTTGAAACAAGTTCGAATTTGTGAGATAATATGTTAATTAAATTCATCAGGGGTGTTCATCGAATGCCCCTGTATATTTCACAACAAAAAAATTCTTGACATATACCAAACTGCGTGATATAATGACAATGTTGCAGATAAGCGGATGTAGTTTAGTGGTAGAACTTCAGCCTTCCAAGCTGATCGTGTGGGTTCGATTCCCATCATCCGCTCCATACTAAAAGGTACTCGAAAATGAGTACCTTTTTCTTTTTGCATATGGAAGAAATAAATAAATCAGATGGGAATCGAAAGCCCGTTTAGAAAACAGTTCAGTGAACTGTTTTTAGGGCGTAGCGTTGATCCAAGTTAAGCCTAAACGCTTTAGACAAAGACGAGATTTGCAACTTCTGTATCACAAAGTAATCATCCGCTCCACTAAAAGGTACTCAAAACTGAGTACCTTTTTTTTTGCATATTTTAATGTAAACTTGTAGGGGCGTTCATCGTGTCAAGTGCAACATGGTAACCACCTGTGCAAGGACATGGTATACAAATTCACAATCTTGAAATCTTGCGGTGAATACGCTTGCCGGATGACGAGTCATACTCAGCAATAACAAAATTGCGATAGCAAACAAGAAATGAATCATTGTTTGGATTAGGTCTGAATTGAACATAATCATTGATGAAAGTTTCACTAAGATATAATTGAAAATTCTGAAAACGGACATATCCCCACGAATTTACTTTTATGACTTTAAAGCCGGGTTCATATTCAAACGGCTCCACCTTGTCAGCAAAAATCCTTTCGCTGTGAGTATAGACATCGGCAGGACATTTGTTCCCAAGTGCTTCATGAGGTCGCAGGCAATTATACTTAGTTCGCCACTCTTGCAGAGCCTTGTCAGCGTAATCCAAGTTCTTGAATAGATTATGATTTAAAAGTTCTCTTTTCATACTGCCATGAAACCGTTCAATTTTTCCTTGTGTTTGCGGATGTTTAATTCTGCAATGTATGGGAAGAATGTCATTGTTCATAAGGAATTTTTCAAACATAGTAAATCCATGTTTAAAACCTGCAAACTGAGAACCATTGTCAGAAAGTACGCTTGATGGCATACCAAACTCATAAAAAGCTTGCTTAAAAGCGTTAATAACGACATTTTTAGTGTTAGGAAAGCATGCTATTTTGATTGAGTATCGTGAGCTGTCATCGAGAATACGGCATAAAAACAGCTCCTTCATTTGCTATTTTCTTGCCATTTATTTTATCATAAA